>Ga0172379_10001421_pt1 | contig 47577 bp, 48 predicted proteins | sample GrowelOW334metaG_FD_119756 | JGI IMG/M metagenome (GOLD analysis project Ga0172379, IMG submission 119756) | Groundwater microbial communities from an aquifer near a municipal landfill in Southern Ontario, Canada - Groundwater well OW334 metaG | ecosystem: Environmental > Aquatic > Deep...
AAAGGGGGTTTGGGGGATTAGGCCGGCCGGCTAATAAGCCATAAAGTATAAAACCATAAAGTATAAAGCACCACTTTACACTTTATGGTTTATGCTATATAATAATTACGGCTTATGTCAAAACAGGGGACTGACAAAAAATTGATAAAAATAGGCGAGCTGGCTCGTTTGTATTCGGTATTGCCCTCGACCATCAATTTTTATACCCGCGAAGGCATTTTGAAGCCCAGCGCTTTTAGTCAGGGTGGCTATCGGCTTTATGACAAGCAAAAAGCCACCAATATTTTACGCAAGATAGATTATCTGCAGAGAAAAAAAAGATTAAGTATTCAGGAAATAAAAAAAGTATTATGACCTTCCTACCCGACCCGTGCTTACGGGTAGGAGGGTTTTGATATAAATATATGCGAAGAAAATTAGACAAAATTTTTACTAACCCCACTTACCAAAACAAAGCTTTTCGTTGCAAACTTGGTCATGGCAAAAAAAAGAAGCAGAGTTGGTGGCAACAGATTTATTCTTTGTTTTTCTAGAATAAATTTGCCAAAAACAAGCAATTTCGTTAAAATTTGATTTATTGACTAAAATTAATAAACATGGCGGATTTTAAGGATTTGGAAAAGGAAATAATAGATTTTTGGGAAAATAATGGTATTTTCCAGAAAACCGTGGAGCAAGCAGCGCCTCATGGTGATTATTTGTTTTATGATGGACCGCCTTTTGCCACCGGCACCCCACACTATGGTCATTTGGTGGCTTCTATAATGAAGGATGTAGTACCCCGATATTGGACTATGCAAGGGTACCGAGTGGAGCGTCGCTGGGGCTGGGATTGCCATGGTTTGCCGATTGAGAATATTGTGGAAAAAGAATTGGGTATCAAGAACAAAGCGGAGATATATAAATTGGGTGTCGATAAATTCAATGAAACTTGCCGTTCCAAAGTTTTGACTTATGTAGAGGAGTGGGAAAAGACTGTCAAGCGCCTCGGGCGCTTCGTGGATATGAAAAATCCCTACCGCACTATGGACCCAGAGTACATGGAAAGTGTGTGGTGGGTATTCAAGTCACTATATGATCAGGGCTTGGTCTATGAGGGCTACAAGTCTATGCACATTTGTCCGCGCTGTGAAACCACTTTGTCGCAGTCAGAAGTAGCTGATGGCTATGAAACTGTTAAGGATTTGTCATTGACTGCTAAATTTGAATTAGTAGATGAACCTAATACTTATTTATTGGCTTGGACTACTACTCCGTGGACATTGATTGGCAATGTAGCTTTGGCAGTTGGTGAGGATATTGATTATGTGAAAGTTAAAGCTGAAGACAAAAAATATATTTTAGCCAAAGCCAGGTTTGAAGCCCTGAAAGATAAATTTAATAATTCAGAAATAGTGGCAGAATTTAAGGGCAAAGATTTAGTTGGCAAAAAATATAAACCATTGTTTGATTATTATGCTAAAGATGAAAAGCTAGTTAATCAAAAAAATGGCTGGCAAGTATATAGCGCGAATTTTGTCACCACTGAAGAGGGCACAGGCATTGTCCATATTGCTCCAGCTTTTGGTGAAGATGATATGAATTTGGGCAATGAAAAGAATTTGCCCTTTGTCCAACATGTAAAGTACGACGGTACTATTAAACCCGAGGCCATTGATTTTGTCGGCTTGCATGTCAAGCCAATCGGTGATGTGCAGTCAACGGATGTAACTATTATAAAATATTTAGCAAAAAAAGAATTAATTTTTGCTAAAGAGCAGTATGAGCACAGTTATCCGCATTGCTGGCGCTGTCACACACCGCTTATCAATTACGCTACTTCTTCTTGGTTTGTCTCGGTTACCAAAATAAAAAACGATTTATTAAAATATGCCAAAGATATAAACTGGGTGCCAGAGCATATCAAAGAAGGTCGTTTTGGCAATTGGCTCGAAGGCGCTCGCGACTGGTCAATTTCTCGTCAGCGCTTCTGGGCCTCGGTCATTCCTATGTGGCAGTGCGACAAATGTGATGAGAAGCAAGTGTTTGGCTCTATTGCTGAGCTCAAAACAGCCAGCGGTCAAGAAGTAAATGATTTACATAAGCATGTGGTTGATAAAGTAGTGTTTGCCTGCAAATGCGGGGGCACTATGAAACGTATTGCTGATGTTTTGGACACTTGGTTTGACTCCGGATCCATGCCTTATGCGCAATTTCATTATCCATTTGAAAATAAAGATTCATTTGATAAAAAATTCCCAGCCCAGTTTATTGCTGAAGGCGCTGATCAGACCAGGGCGTGGTTTTATTATCTACATGTCATTTCCGGAGCCATCAAAAAGCAAGCCGCTTATAAAAACGTGATTGTCAACGGCATAGTGGTAGCCGAAGATGGCAAGAAAATGAGTAAGCATCTCAATAATTATCCGGATCCAAATTTGGTAATGGATAAATATGGAGCCGATGCCTTGCGTTTGTATTTGTTATCATCACCAGTCATGTTGGCCGAGAATTTATCCTTTACAGAAAAAGATTTACAAATTGTTTATCGACGCTTTACCGGTCTTGTGCAAAACATTTTGAATTTTTATCAGATGTTTGCTGGAGAGAAAAAATCCGGCGAAGAATTACCAAAAAAATTAGACAATGATTTGGATAAATGGATAGTCAGCAAATATGAGCTTCTGCTCCAAGAAGTCACCGAAGCCATGACCGAATATAATTTGGTCAAAGCCACCAGACCCTTGTTTGATTTTGTGGACGCTCTATCTACTTGGTATTTGCGTCGTAGCCGTGAACGCTTCAAGGGCGATGATGAAAGTGATAAGCAATCGGCTATTTTGACCTTGGGCTATATTTTGAAACATTTAGCCAAAATCATTGCGCCCTTCACACCATTTACTGCCGAGATTATTTACAGAGAGTTTAATAATAAAGAAGAATCAGTACATCTGACCAACTGGCCAAAATATGAAAATAAATTGGTGGACAAAAAAGTTTTGGAGCAAATGGAGTTAGTTAGAAAAATAGTGGAAACAGCTCATGCTTTGCGCTCCAAGGCTGGTATCAAAGTGAGACAGCCCTTGGCTGTGGTAGTTGTTGAAAAAAAATCAGGGCTTAATAAAGATTATTTTTTAATTATTGCCGAAGAGCTTAATGTTGAACAAGTGGAAATTATAGAAAATATAGAAACACAAAGTGGTTGGGAAATTGCCGAAGTCGGAGATTTCAAGGTAGCCCTAGACACTAACCTGACTCCAGAACTCAAAGACAAAGGTGTAGTCAGAGAAATTATTCGTACCATAAATAATTTGCGCAAAACCGCCGGCTTACAAGCGCCAGACAAGCCCGTGGAAGTTTATCAAACTAAATCCGATTACCTGAAACAGCTAGTCAAAAAATATGAAGCCGAACTAATTGCTGGCACTTCAGCTGGCGCTTGGGAAGAATTTGGTCAGGAACCGACACATAAAATTGATTTAGAAATTGAAGGTGAGATAATCACCTTGGGTATAAAATAAATGTCATTCAAAACAGAAGCTTTTGTATTGCAAGCCCGGGAGTGGCAAAAGGCCGATCGTCTTTATGAATTATTTACGCCACAAGAAGGAGTGATTCACGCTATTTTGCGCTCCGCTGCCAAACCGGGCAATAAGTTGGCTGGCCACATGTTGCCTTTTGGCAAGGTGCGCATTATGATTGGGCGCGGCCGCCTGGATCATCTCGCTGGCGCAGCCATCATCAAAGATTATTCTAACATCCGCACAGACTTGAAAATAATGTCATTGGCGGCCGCTATTGTCGAACTGCTACTCAAAGACAAAAGCAGTGAGAACAAGCATTTGGAATATATGCAGGTAGAAAAAATATTTGATTTGCTTGATGATGTAAACATCAGTTTTGAAAAAAAATTGATTTTGGTCAGAGTTTTTTTGTGGAAATATTTGAGTCTAGCTGGCTGGCAACCCGAATTAGACACTTGTCTATTTTGTCGCCACACAATTGATGGTCAGCAAGCTAGTCAATACCTGCCTGGTCGGGGTATAATATGTTTAGAGCACAAAGAAAATAGTTATCTGCCTATCAATTCGGAACTTTTGGTTTTTTTGCGCTTGATTAACACTTTAGATTTTGAGGAATTTATAAAAATAAATATAAGTAATAAAACAAAAAAAGAGTGGTTGAAAGTTTCCCAACTTTTTTATCAGGCGGTTTTCGATCAGCCATCTCAAGCTTTAAAAATATTGCCCTATGCCTAAAGTAAAAAAAGACCTAGACTCCATCCAGAGTCCATCCTTAAAAAGAATGAGTTATGAAAATTTAGCTATTCGTAATAGCAAAAAAGTGCCATTAGAATATCGGACTATGAAAAAAGCCAAACACCGCGGTGGTGGTTGTTTGTTATTTTTATTTATTTTATTTTTGGCTTCGGCCGCTGGTTTTTATTATTTTAGTAGCCAACAAAAACCGCAAACCAAAAATAGTTTGGAATTGAGTGTTGAGAATCCCAGTGAAATAATTTCTGGCGATCAGGCAACTTATTTGATCAAGTACAAAAATCTTGACAGCATTGCCTTGCAAAAGATGGAGCTGAGTGTCAAATGGCCTAATGGTTTTTATTATGACGAGTCCAGCCAAAAGCCCCGCGATGATAGTGCCACTATTTGGGATTTGCCAGATTTGGCTGTGGGACAAGAAGCGAGTTTGGAGATCAAAGGGCAATTAGTTGGCAATGTTGATGAAATTTTAAAAAGTGCCTTTGTTATGCAGTATCAGCCAGCCAACTTCAACTCTGATTTCAATAGTAAAGTTGAAGCCGAAACCAAGATTAAAGAAAGCAAATTGTCTTTGCTTATTGAAGGCGTGGAAAAAACCATGGTGAGTACTGATCAGGAGTATAAAGTCAAATGTAAAAATTTAACTAAAGAAGACTTTTCTGGTTTAGTAGATATTTTATACCCAGATGATTTTACAGTTGCCTCAGTTGACCCCAAAAAAGACAGTGACTATTGGACGCTGGACTTGAAAGCTGAAGAAGAAAAAATTATTACCATCAAAGGATCATTTGATGCTGATAGTAAGCCTAGTCAATTGTTGGTGGTAGAAATTGGCAACAAAGTAAATGATAAATTCAGAAGACTAGCCCGGGCGGAAAAAAATATCGCCGTTATCAATCCCAATTTTGCCGTCAAACTGCAAATAAATAATAAATTAGAAAATCAAATAGTAAATTGGGGTGATAGCTTGAACTACCAGTTGGAGATCACCAACAACAGCGAATCAGATTTGAGCGATGTCAAGATTTCTGCCCTGCTTGACGGACAGGTGCTGGATTGGGATAGCTTGGAAATTACTGATAATAATGGCCAGCGAGATAATAATACCATTGTCTGGGATAAGCAAAAAAATTCTGAATTAGCCCTATGGCCAAAGGGTTTGACCAAGAATTTTTCTTGGAAGGTCAAAGTAGTAGCCAAGCCAGTTTCCGAAAGAATGCTTGATAACGTTGTCAAAATAAATATTGAGGGTCTTGATAATTGGGAGCAGGTACAGCCAACCATTACTTTAACGGTTGGTGAAAACATAAAGTTTAATGCTGGTATTTATTGGGAGCTAGCTGGACGGCGAGTGGGTAGTGGAGTCATACCACCAAAAGTAGGTGCTGAAACAGAGTATTTGGTGGTGTGGTCTTTGGTGTCAACCACCGGTAATTTTAGTAGCATCAAGGCAGAGTCTGATTTGCCACCAGATGTAGAGTTTGTTTCCGAAACTGATGTGCAGGAAGGCGCTTTAAGCTTTGATGAATCTACCAGAACCTTGACTTGGGATATCAGTGACACGAAAAATGTTATGTTGCCCACCACCGCTTCGTTCACGATCAAGATTGCGCCAAAATTAGCCGACCAAGGTAAGGCCATGACTTTGCTGAATCCCATTACAGTGACGGCCAAGGGCTTGGAAGAAGTAGTGATGCGTTCCAAGTTGATTAACACTTCCGATGTCATTGCTGACTCCACTCAGTCAGTAGGCATTGTGCAATAATAAATATGTTTGATTTATTAAAAACTTCCAAAAAATCCCAAGCGCGTTTGGGTATTTTGCACACGGCTCATGGCCAGATCCAAACGCCATTTTTTATGCCCATTGCCACTAAAGCTGCCATAAAAAGTTTGGAAGTGCCCGAAGTCAAAGAATTGGGCGCGGAAATAATTTTATCCAATACTTATCACAATTATTTACGACCAGGTCTTGTAGTCATAAAAAAATTTGGGGGCTTACATAAGTTTATGAATTGCGATTTGCCAATACTGACTGATAGCGGTGGCTATCAGGTGTTTAGTTTGTCCAAAATGCGCCAGATCAAGGGTGATAATATTACTTTTACTTCTTATTTAGATGGATCAAAACATATTTTGAACCCCAAAAAAGTAATTGATATTCAGGTTGCTTTAGGTAGCGACATCATGATGGTCTTGGACGAGTGCGTGGGTTTGCCAGCTGAGCGTCAGGATATAGTCAATGCTTTGGTTAGGACTAGCCGTTGGGCTGGTCAGGCGCTGGCATACAAAAAAAAGCTTGAACAAAAAAATAGTACAATCAAGAAACAACTTTTGTTTGGCATTGTGCAAGGTGGTGATCAAAAAGATTTGCGTCAAAGATCGGCTAAAGAAATCACCTCTTTAGCTTTCGACGGTTTTGCCATTGGTGGCTTGGCAGTAGGCGAGTCCAACAAGATCATGTATCAGATAGTCAAATACACCGCTCCGCTTTTACCAGAGAATAGACCTCGGTATTTGATGGGTGTTGGTTATCCGGAAAATATTATTGAGGCAGTAAAAAGCGGTGTAGATATGTTTGATTGTGTCATCCCGACTCGCGAAGCCAGACATGGTAAGCTGTATATTTGGTCGTCGTCATTCCCGCGCAGGCGGGAATCTCGTGTCCCATTTTCCGGTAGTTTCTACAAAACCATCAACATCACCAATGCCAAATTTGCCAAAGATACTTCTCCAATCAACGATCAGGTATTAAAAAATTATTCTAAGGCCTATTTACATCATTTATTCAAGACACAGGAACCGCTGGCTCTAAAATTGGCCACTATGAATAATGTGCATTTTTATTTGGAGTTAATGAAGAAGATTAGAATGGCGATTAAACAAAATAGATTATAAAAGTATCTCTAGTCAAAAAATGCGCTTTTTGGTATAATATTATTAATTAAACAAAAACATATGTTTAAAAAAAATAATAAGTGTCCACATTGTACTATGAATAAAAAATGTCTTTGGCACAGGAAAAGTTTTTTGGGTTTTAATTTGATTGAAATTGTAATCACGGTCGCAGTCTTGGCTATTATTGCTGGTACCATTATGTATAATGAAGATCCAGAAAAAAGGATTGGTCAAGCGCGTGATGCTCAGAGAATACAGGAGCTAAACACCATTGCTAGGGCTATAGAAAATTATGAAATAGAAAATCATGCTCTACCATCAGATTTTTCAATGGCTACTTTGGGAGTTGGTGAAAGAATTGTGCTTTGTAGCACGGCGGCTTCATTAACTTGTGGCACTCAGACTAAAAATTGCCTAGTGGTCGATGATCCAAATTTTTTGGGCAAATATTTACCAACCTTGCCAGTTGATCCAAATAAATCTACGGCTACTGATACTGGTTATTATGTCACTCGAGCGGATAATAATTCAGCGCTAGTAGTCGGAGCTTGTGACGCCTATGACACCACCAAGACTTCAGCTGTGGTGGTAAAAGCTACTTTGCCAACCTATGAACCATTGATAGACCCACTAGTTTCTTGTGGAAATGGAATTTTGGAAGCTGGAGAAATTTGTGATTATAATTCAGCTGGTTCCCAATGTGCCTATAATGCGGATCATTACATTCAGGGTATAGTTTATGACCCGGTAATTTGCAAGAACAATCCTATCGGCTGTAGTTCTAGCTGCAATTCTTGTATAAAGGTTTGCACAGTTCCTCCTGAACCTCCTATTGAAGAGGATCCTGAATAGTAGTACTATAACTGCTCATTGAGATCCTCCTGCCAGAACAGGGAGCTATTATTAATTTAAAATATTATTACTCTAAACAAAAAAGCATTCACTTTGGTAGAGTTAATTATTGTAATAACCGTTATGGCTATTTTAGCGGCTGGTTTATTTGTGGCTAGCAAACCACAGAAAAGAATAGGCGAAACCAATGACGCTAAAAGAAAAAATGACGCTCAGGCTATTGAGCAAGCTATTAAAGTTGTGGCCACTGATTCTGGTGTGATGCCTGACGAGTTAAAAAGTCTTACCGAAAATGAATATTTTGCTATTGTCAAAGCTGGTGGCTCTGTTTCTGACACCTACTCCTGCGCAGCTTTAGGTGCTAGTTTGGTTAAAAAAGATATTTCCGCTTCTTTACTCAGTGTCCTTCCGCAAATACCCATTGATCCAGAGCTTACTAGCGCTAGCAATGAGACGGGTTATTATATTGTCAGGCGCGGTAGCTCTTATGATGTGGAGCCCTGCAATACTTATCGTTTGGCTGCAACGAGCGGTACTAAACAAATGTGTGGGGATGGTTATTGTGGTAGTAGTGAATCTTGTGCTTCTTGTTCTCCAGACTGTGGAGTTTGTACACAACAATATTCTGTGGATGAATACCCAGACACAGTCACTGACGCTGGCGGATCATACGCGTGGACAAATCCAAATAATATAAAAATTGATGATGGTACGCAGGCGTATACGTTGCTTGCTCCACTAAGCGACATAAATTTCACTGATAACATGGTTTCTATTATAAAGGCGGATGGATCTACAGGATCAGCTAATTATAAAGAAGTATCACTATGGCCAGCTTCTTGGGCAGTTAGTACTTATGGTGACGCTACTAATAAATGGAGTGAAACTTGGACGCCAGCCAATATAAATAACAGTAATTTTGGTGTTGCCATTAGCGTCATTAGTTCGGAATTAGCTGTAAGTAATACTCTCAAGGTTACAAATTTTGGTTTTAGTATACCGGAAACGGCCACTATAGATGGTATTATTGTTTATCTCGAAAAAAGAAACAGAACAACCACCAGAATACCGATAGCCAGCTATGCTGAGGTAGATGTTATTCATATTAAAGTTTATTATACGAATTAATTATAATGTAAAAAAGCTAGACAGTAATCCTAGCTTTTTTTATTTATCTAAAAATGTTATAATATAAATAATGTCAAAGAATGTTTTAACACAAGCAAGCAAGCTATTAATTTTGGATTACATTGCCGAAATTTTGTATTTCCCAGTGTGGTGGTATGGCCCAGGATTGCGCAATGCTATGGAATATTTTGCCAACGGCTTGGTAGAGGCCAACCGTTTTACTGGCTTAACTTTGCTTTTGAGAAATCTTTTCAAGCCCATGTTTGCCCAATATGATAAGCAGGGTCGCATTATTAGTTTTTTTATGCGCCTAGTGCTTATTTTTTATAAAGGGTTAACATTTTTTTTGATGGTGGTGTTCTATTTTCTAATTTTAATATTTTGGATTTTGTTGCCATTGGCTATAGTCTGGGGTATTACTTATAATTTGCCTGCCTTATGGCTGAAGAAATAACTTTTAAAAATTGCGAGGCCTGTCAGGGCCAAGGCAGTGTGGATGGTAAACAGTGTCCGACTTGTTTGGGGCACCGTTATTTTTATTTTACTAATAATGATCTAGTATATTGGGATTATCCCATTGACTATTTGCATATTTTTGTGCGAGAGCTGAAGCAGACAATCAATTTGATTATCAACATAGCTTTGATCTGTGCCAGTTTGCTGACTATGGTTTTTTTGTACTTGATGTGGAAAAATGTACAGGGTGATCCACTCAACTGGTTGAAACTTTGGATCACACCTGATCGGCAAAATTTTTGGCTATGGATATTGATTGTTTTGGACATGTATTTTTATTACCGCCTGACAGCCCCAGTGCTACTGGAACGAAAAAAACGGCGTTTGCTTTTGGACAAAAATGTTTTTGTTCAGCACAATATTGCCGACAGCTTGAACAAAGAGACAACAGTCATGATGGACAAGGCCTGGCTCTATGCTCAAAGTAGGAAGATTTTTCCAGTGAGCGCTTGGCATTTGCTTTTTATTTTACTTGGCGATAAGGATATAAAATTAGTATTGGCTCGCTTGGGTTTGGGTAGTGAAAATTTACAGCAACTTATCAATGACAACTTGTCACAGCTTAGCCCTAGCCAGCAAAATAATGAAGAGATTACTGATGAGTTAAAAAATACTTTACTTCAGGCCTACTTACATATGCACAAGCGTCATGATCGTCGTTTGGCTGAGGTAGACTTGCTTTATGGCTTGGTGTTGTCTTCACAGTCAATCAGAAACTTTTTTTATGATTTTAATATTGATGAGAATAAGATTGAAAATGTCATTGCTTGGCTGACCATCAATCGCAGTATTTATGAAAATTATCAACTTTATCGATCGCGATCGCATTTGAAAAAAACCAGCATCAATCGTTCCTATACGGCCATTGCCACTCCAATTTTGGATGCTTTTTCTCAAGATTTGACTGAGCAGGCCAAGCGCGGGCGCTTGACCCTCTGCGTGGGCCGAGACAAAGAAACAGCCGATATTATCCAAACCATAGAGAGTAATCAATCTAGCGTCATTTTGGTCGGTCCTTCGGGCGTAGGCAAGACCAATATAGTTGAGGGCTTGGCCAATATGATGATGGCCGAAGAAGTGCCAGAATTATTTCAAGACAAGCGCTTGGTTAGTGTTTCTATTCCACTATTAATTTCCGGAGCCACTGGCGGTGGAGTTTTGGAAGAGAGATTGTTGGCTATTATCAACGAAGTAGCTATCTCTGGTAACATTATTTTGTTTATTGATAATATTCATAATATTATCGGTATATCAAGCCAAGGCAATGAGGGCATTGATTTATCAGAAGTTTTGGCGGCCGAGATTAGAAAATCCGGAATTATTGTTATTGCTACCAGCACCAACAAAAGTTATGTTGATCGCATAGAAAAAACTGATCTCGGACAGGTTTTGAAAAAAATTACTATCAATGAACCAGACAAAAATCAGACTATCCAAATATTGGAAGCGCATGTTGGTTATGTTGAGCACAAAAATAAAGTTTATTTTACTTACGAAGCTATTGAAAAAATATTTGATCTATCTAGTCGTTATATGCCGGATAGCTATTTGCCGAAAAAAGCTATTGATATGATGGACGAGGTCGGTATTATGGTGGGGCAGACTAGACGGGCCGATCGCTTGGTGCGAGCAGAAGATGTAGCAGTATTAGTCAGTAAGAAGACTAACATACCGCTCACTCAAGTATCAGCTCAAGAATCAACTAAGTTGATGAATATCGAGGCGGAGATTCACGAACGAATTATCGGTCAGAATGAGGCAGTGACAGCCGTGGGTGCGGCTTTGCGTCGAGCCAGAGCAGAACTGAGAGACAAAAAACGTCCGATTGTAAATCTATTGTTCTTGGGTCCGACTGGTTCTGGAAAAACAGAACTAGCCAAAACAGTGGCGGAAAAATATTTTGGCAGTGAAAAAAATATGATCCGCTTGGATATGTCCGAGTATCAATCTCAAAATAGTCTGCCACGATTGATTGGCTCAGCCGAAAATGGCACTACCGGTTTGTTGACTGAGATGGTCAGGCAAAAACCTTTTGCCTTGCTGTTGCTGGATGAAATCGAAAAAGCGCACAAAGAAGTTTTGAATATTTTTTTGCAGGTTATGGACGATGGCCGTCTGACTGACGCGGTTGGTACCACAGTTGATTTTACTAATTTGATACTGGTCGCTACTTCCAATGCCGGTACATCTTACATTCAGGATCAGATTACCAAAGGTAGAAGTATTGATTCTTTTAAAGATGATTTGATAAAAAATGAAATTCGGCCAATATTTAGTCCGGAGTTTATAAATCGTTTTGACAATGTCATTGTTTTCAAACCATTGAATCAGGATGAGATTTTCCAGATTGCCGGTTTGTTGCTAAAAGGTGTTAAAAAGAATTTGGAGGCCAAGGGTATTTATTTTGAATGTACTGAGGCCGCTCAAAGAGAGTTGGCTAACGCTGGTTTTGATCCAGTGTTTGGTGCTAGACCATTAAGAAGAATAATTCAAGAAAGAGTGGACAATGCTTTGGCTAACTTTTTATTGTCTGGCAAAATTGGTCGTCGTGATGTCATAGTCTATGATGCTGGTGACAAGATTACTGTCCGGAAGGCCGAAGGGTATTAATTATTTTTTGAGGGTGGGCTAGAGTGTTAGCCCACTTTTTTTGTTTTTAGTCAATTCTTGTTTTTTTTGCTCTAATTAGTTATAATTTGTTTATTGTTTATTACTAAAAACAGTATTTATGGCTCAAGACAATAGTTTTGAAAAAATAGTCAACCTAGCAAAACAGCGGGGTTTTATTTATCCGTCTTCAGAGATATATGGTGGTTTAAGCGCGGCCTATGACTACGGCCCATTGGGCGTGGAGCTAAAAAACAACATAAAACAAGCTTGGTGGAAAATGTTTGTGACCAGTCGGGCTGATATGGTTGGGCTTGATTCGGCTATTATTATGAATCCTAAAATTTGGGAGGCCTCTGGCCATGTGGAAAATTTTTCCGATCCTTTGGTTGATTGTAAATCATGTCACAAGCGTTTTCGCGAAGATCATCTATTGGAAGATAATAGCTTGCAACCCGAGTATGACAAGACCAAGCCCCGCAATCGAAAGGGCTTAAAGTGTCCGGATTGTGGTGGAGAGCTGACTTCGGCTCGGCAATTCAACCTCATGCTCAAGACTTTTTTGGGTCCACTTGAGGATAGTGCCAGCACAGCTTATCTGCGGCCAGAAACAGCTGGCGGTATTTTTGTTAATTTCAAAAATGTTTTGGAAACCATGCGTTTGAAGTTGCCTTTTGGTATTGCGCAAATCGGCAAGTCATTCCGCAATGAGATTACCACAGAAAATTTTATATTCAGGACGCGTGAATTTGAACAATTGGAAATAGAGTATTTTATAAATCCAAAAAGTTGGGAACAGCATTTTGCTGAGTGGCAAAAAGTTATGAAGGACTGGTGCTTGTCTTTGGGTTTGTCATCAGATGATTTAGTGGAGCATGAAATTTCTGGCAAAGATCGAGCTTTTTATTCCAAGCGAACTATTGATTTTGAATATAAATTTCCTTTTGGTCAAAAAGAATTGTATGGTTTGGCCTACAGGACTGACTATGATTTAACGCAACACCAAAAGTTTTCTGGGCAGGACCTATCCTACACTGATCCCATTACCAAAGAAAAATTTATGCCGCACGTCATTGAACCATCCTTGGGTGCGGATCGCACAGTCTTGGCTTGTTTGTGCGCGGCTTATACTGAGGTCAAGGGTGGTCGTAGCACTACTACTGAGTCTAATAAGGAGTCAGAAGTTGTTTTGAAATTACCTTATAATCTAGCGCCGATCAAAATAGCAGTATTACCACTGTCTAAAAAAGAAAATTTAGCAGAATTGTCGCGTAATATTTTGATGGATCTAAAGAAAAATTGGGTGTGTATGTATGATGAAACAGCTAGCATTGGTAAGCGCTATCGTCGTCAGGATGAGATTGGCACACCGTATTGCGTGACTATTGATTTTGAAAGTTTGGAAGACAAAAAAGTGACAGTCCGTGATCGTGATACTATGCAGCAAGATCGTATAGCTATTGCCGAATTAGCAAGTTATTTTAATGAAAAATTTAATAATTAGTTTTTTTATATTTAAATATGTTTAAACGAATTACAAGAGCTGATGGCAGTGTCTTGCTTTTGGTGCCCAAAAAAGAAACTCAAGCCATTACTTTTGAAGTGATATACAAAGTTGGCAGTCGCCAAGAGAATTTGCGGAATAATGGCGTTTCTCATTTTGTGGAGCATCTGATGTTCAAAGGCACACAAAAAAGACCCAACACTATTGATATATCCAAAGAGCTGGATGGTATTGGCGCCGAGTATAATGCCTTTACCAGCAAAGAACACACGGGCTACTACATTACGGCTGATGCTAGTCATTTGCCGTTGGCTATGGATATGCTGTCGGACATGCTTTATAACTCCAAATTTGACGCTCAAGAAATGGATCGCGAGCGGGGGGTGATAGTTGAAGAAATAAACATGTATGAGGACAATCCTTCTTTTTATGTGGAGGAAATATTTGAAGAATTACTTTTTCAAGGATCAACTCTAGGCAAGCCAATTGCTGGTCCGCGTGAAGTAATAAAAAACATTGGTCGTCAAAGCTTGTATCAATATTACAAAAAAAATTATTATAATGGTAATGCTGTGATTGGCGTGGCTGGTAATTTTTCAGAAGCCAAAATGCAAACTCTGTTGAAAAAATATTTTCCAGTAGCCAATAGACAAGCGCGCAACAAAATAAAAAAAGTAGCTCGTTTTGTACAAAGTCAACCGCGAATCAAACTAATCAATCGCAATCTGGAGCAAGTGCAGTTGATTGTCGGTTTCCGGACTATGCCTAGCACGGACAAGCGGTTTATGGCTCTGCAGATTTTGGGAAATATTTTGGGTGGCACTATGAGTTCTCGTTTATTTTTGCAGATTAGAGAACGCATGGGTTTGTGTTATTTTATCAAAGCCGAAGTAAGTGGTTACGAAGACGCTAGCTCCTTTGCCGTGCATTCGGGATTGAACAAAGACAAGATTTATGAGGCACTATCGGCTATTAAGGAAGAGCTGGATCGCGTCAAAAGAGATGGTATTAGTCAGGATGAATTGCAAAAAGCCAAAGATAATATTCGTGGTCGATTGATTTTGCGACTAGAGAGCCCGACTAGCTATCTTAATTTTTTGGCCGCTCAAGAGTTGCTGAATAAAAAAATAAAAGATAGACAAATGACTTTGGCCGAATTGGATAAAATCACTGTCAGCCAAATAAATCTTTTGGCCAAAGAGGTGATAGATTGGCCGAAGAGCAATATAGCCATCATTGGCCCTTTTGAGTCTACTAATAAATTTTTGAAAATATTAAAATAAAAATATGACAAAACAAAACATGACGATTTCCAATGGCACAATCTGGCGCATTATTTTAATTTTGGCGCTGGTGGCGGTGGTGATTATGATTAGAGATGTTTTAGCGCTATTTGTGGTAGCGGTAGTGCTGGCTTCGGCTTTTGATCCTTGGGTTGATGGGCTATACAAAATAAAAATTCCGCGTGGTTTGAGTATTGCGGTAATTTTTTTAATTTTTTTGTCGATTATCACATTGGTGGTTATTTTGTTAGCCGGACCTATAGCTGACCAGATTATGGATATCTCCAGGTCTTTCCCGCAAATTTATGCCAAGATAAATACAATGTTAGCTAGTTTGCATCGTCTAGAAGGCGTCAACCCCGGTAGTGCTCAAAATACCAGTGGTATTTCTTTGTCACAACTGGCTCAAAGTTTATCGCAAATCGGTTCGGGCATTTTCAATGTTGTGACCTCCGTCTTTGGTGGTATTTTTAGCTTTTTTATGGTTTTGGTAATTACTTTTTATTTGACCATAGAAGAAAATGGTTTCAAAAAATTTATTCGCCATTTATTTCCAGTAGAAAAAAAGGAACAAGTAAATTATTTGGTAGAGGGTATGCAAAAACGTCTGGGTATGTGGTTTAGGGGGCAGATGATTTTGTCCGTAATTATTTTTCTAGCAGTCTATATTGGCTTGGTGCTTTTGCACGTTAAGTACGCTTTGTTGTTAGCAGTTTTAGCTGGTTTGTTGGAGATTGTGCCAATTTTGGGACCATGGATATCAGCCATTATTGCTATATTTTTTGCTTGGGGTGATAGTTTCAACAAAGCTCTATACACCGGTATTTTATATTTAGCTATTCAGCAGTTAGAAAACCATGTGGTTGTGCCCAAGGTCATGGGCAAGAGTACCGGACTTAATCCCATAGTAGTGATCCTAGCAATTTTGACTGGTGGCCGTTTGGCGGGGATTATCGGCGCCTTACTGGCTGTACCGATTGCTACAGCTATCTCGGTGTATTTTGAGTACGCCATGGCTAAAAGAAAATAAGTTCAATGAGCAATCTATATATTGTTGCTACACCGATTGGAAACTTGGAGGATATTACTCTGCGTGCTTTGGATATTTTGCGCAACGTGGCTGTGATCGTGGCCGAAGACAAGCGGGTGACTGTTCGCTTATTAAACAAACATCAGATTGAAAAAAAATTGTTAGTTTGGCAACAGCACAGTTCCAACACCGATTGGCAGAGGATAAAAAAAGAGTTAGTTTCAGGCAGTGATGTGGCCTATGTCAGTGATGCGGGTACACCCGGTATATCAGATCCCGGTGGACAGCTCATCAAAAAAGTATTAGCTGAATTGCCAGAAGTAAAAATCATACCTCTACCTGGGCCATCGGCTTTGTCGGCTATTATCAGTGTGGCTGGCATCCAACTTGATCGCTTTATTTTTTTGGGTTTTTTACCGCACAAAAAAGGACGCCAAACTTTGATTGAAATGATAAAGAAAGAAACTGTGCCTGTGATATTCTTTGAGTCAGTACATCGTATTGTCAAAGCATTAGAGCAGTTGGCAGACAGTCCCAAACAATTGATTGTCGGTCGCGAGCTGAGCAAACAATTTGAGACAATTTATCGCGGTACCGCGCCAGAAATACTGGATATTTTTAATAAAGACAAAACAAAAATAAAAGGTGAGTTTGTGATTGTGGTTGATAAAGCATAATTTTTTAAAATATAATATGACAACTAAAAAACAATTAAGTACTATCACGATTTTAATTAAGGACAGGCAAATGCACGCCAAGGATGTTAATCAGCTTTTGACTGACGCTGGGCACATGATCATGGCTCGATTGGGAGTCAATGTGCAACCAGCTTGCATTGCGCACTGTACTGGTTTGATTGTGGTGGTGGCCAAGGGCACAACTCGCGAGTTAAAGAGCCTAACTCTCAAGCTGAACAAGCTGTATGGTATAGTAGCCAAGATTAACATTGTCAGTGATTAATAATTATTAAAAAATTGAAATAAAAAAACTATGAGCTTATTTGATGTAATTTTAGTGATCATTTTATTTGTTTTTGTGTGGCAGGGCTTTCGTTCTGGTTTGGTCGGCGCCATTGGCGGATTTATTGGTGTCATTTTGGGTATTTGGTTTGGCTCTCATTATATGAACCAAGTCGGTACTTGGATAATGCAGGCCATCAATATTGACAATCAAGCTTTAGCTAACATTTTGGCCTTTGTGGTAATTTTTGTGGCTATCAATATTGTAGTTAGTCTGATTGTCAAGATAATAAATCTGATTTTTCACTTCATACCATTTATTGATTTAATCAACAAAATGCTGGGCGCCATTGTTGGTCTATTAGGTGGTGTTTTGGCTATCAGCGCCTTGGTATATCTTTTGGCTAGATTTCCTATTAGTGAATCCATTACCCAGTCTTTTCAAAATTCTTTTATTTCGACTTGGGTCAATAGCATTTCTATTGTCATTGAGCCCTTTATCCCAGAAGCTATTAAGAGTATTAATTCTTTGATGTAATGTTGGTAGACAGCCACGCTCATCTCAATTTCCAGGCTTTCAACGAAGATCGAAGCCAAGTCATTGCCCGCTGTAAAAATGCGGGCATGCTTGTAGTTAATGTTGGTGCAGCCAAGGCCACGAGTCAGAAAGCTTTAGAAATTGCTGATGGCCAGAATTTTTATGCTAGTTTAGGCTTGCATCCCATTCATGTATTTGATGAAGAATTTAAAGTAAATGATTACCAGAAATTAATTGATGAAAATAAGGACAGAGTCGTGGCTATGGGTGAAACTGGTTTTGATTATTTTCATCTGGATATGAGTTTTGCTAAAGGCGCCAAATCAGTTGCAGAAATAAAAGACAAACAAAAAAAAGTTTTTTTACAGCATTTGGAATTAGCCAAGAAAAATAATTTAGCAGTTATAGTGCATGGCCGAAACGGCAAACCTGCCTCGCCGCAAGGCGGGGATGAGCCAAGCGCTTATCGTGATATTTATGAGTTATTGAAAGAATCGGGACAAAAGCGAGGAGTGGTGCATTGCTTCGGAGGCAATCTAGAGGAAGCGAAACTGGTGGTAGAAATGGGTTTTTATATTGGGATTACTGGTATTATTACCTTTGACAAAACTGGTGTTTTGGAGGAAATTATAAGTGAAGTACCATTGGAGCGGATTTTGATTGAAACTGATTCACCATATCTAGCGCCAGAGCCATATCGAGGCAAAAGAAATGAGCCACTATACGTCCAATATGTGGCCGAAAAAATCGCCCAAGTAAAAGGAAAATCAGTAGAAGATATTATTGAAATAACAGGCAATAATGCTAAGAGCTTGTTTAACTTAAGTTGACCCTAAGTTTAACTTATGTTATACTTGGAATATAAAAATTAATAGATAAAAATATGGGTATTATTGGGCTCAAAGAATTACGTCAAAATATGGATAGTTATATTAGCCGCGTCAAACGAGGAAATTCTTTTGTGGTTATGAAAAAATCTCAAGTAATTTTTAAGATAGTACCATTTGATCAAGAGGAGTCATGGGAAACAGTGATTGATTTTACTAAGCTCAAAAAAGGTGGAGTAGATATACAGGATTTATTGGCCAGATTATAATTTATGGATAAAATTAACAAGGCCTTAAGGAAGCTTTTGCCAGCTGAAAGAAAAGAGATTAAAAATATTATTTTACTTATAAATACTGGTAAATATTCGCATTTAGATTTGAAAAAATTAAAGGGATATGATGATATTTTTCGCGTTCGACATGGACGATGGCGAATTATTTTTAAGATAGACGGGGAAAATATAAAAATTTTAACTTTAGAAAAAAGAAGCGATAATACATATAAATTTTAAATTATGCAAACATTTTCATTGATAGTATTAGTAATTTTAATAATCGGCATCGCGATTATTATTTATTTGATATTACAAAACAAAAAACCCAGCGATGATAAATCATTATTGCTTTTGCAATCGCAGATTTCTGACCTAACCAAACAGCTGGGTGAAAAAATTGATTCCACTACTCATCAGTCAGCCAAGATGCTTCAGGATCAGTTTATGGAAACTTCTCGCATTTCCAAAGACATGACCGAGAAGCTTTTGAAACTTGAGGAAACCAATAAGCAAGTCGTTGGTTTTACAGACCAATTACAAAATTTAGAAAAAGTGCTGACCAACTCTAAAAATAGAGGATCTTTAGGTGAAGCCAGCTTGGAATTGATTTTGAGCAATATTTTGCCACCCCAAAGCTACCAGATGCAGTATCGCTTCAAAAACAATGAAGCTGTTGACGCGGTCGTAAAAATCAAAGACAAAATTTTGCCAGTGGATGCTAAGTTTTCTTTGGAAAATTATCGTCGGATCATCAATGAGACCGATAAAGTCAAAAAAGAAATATTAGAAAAAGAATTTAAAAATGATTTGAAAAAGCGTATTGATGAAACTGCCAAATATATTCGGCCACAAGAAAAAACTCTAGACTTTGCTTTTATGTATATTCCGGCTGAAGGCATTTATTATGATTTGTTGATCAATGAAGTCGGAGCCGTTAAAGTCAATACGCGTAATTTGATTGATTATGCTTTTAATGAAAAAAAAGTAATTATTGTTTCACCAACTACTTTTGCGGCCTATTTGCAGACTGTCTTGCAGGGTCTGAAAGCATTACAAATAGAGGAGTCAGCCAAAGAAATTCGCAGTAATGTTGAAAAACTACAAAAACACATGGCCGCTTATGCTGAGTATCACAAAAAACTTGGCACTCAGCTCAATACAGTGGCCAATACTTATGATATTTCCAGTCGTGAATTTAAAAAATTAGATAAAGATATATTGAAAGTCTCTGGCCAGGGTGGAGAATTAGAATTTGAAGAGATTGATCGGCCGAGGTTGGAGTAGTATTATGTCATTCTGGAGCGCAGTCCCGTTTAGCGGGACGGAGCGATAGAATCTAAAAGTGTGAGTTAAAGTTATAGATTCTATCGGTCTCCGCCAGCTGGCGGATCCCTCCAGAATGACGGTATGGAAAGTCCGATTTTAATATTATAAATAGCCATTTTGGCTATTTTTATTATTGACAAATATATTATAAAAATATAAGCTATCAAAGTTTCCGTTGGTTCATTTCACCAATAGTCTTTAGAAGGGAGGACAGTCATGTTTTGGCTTGTTTTGGCTATTTTTTTTGCCTTGTTTTTTTTGTGGGCTATCAACTGGCATGTGGCAGAAATCAGCAAGGATCAGAAGCGCAGCACGGATGCCCAGGAAGTAACGAATCAAGTGTTGGTGCGCATCGCGGAGGCACTTGAAAGCATCAGCGACAGAGGGACGCCAGACATTTGATTCCGCGTGGCTCCAGTCAAAGGCCCTGGGACTTAGGTTCCGGGGCTTTCTTTTTATCTAGAATTTATTTGATAAAGTATAATTCCAGTTGCCACGGCCGCATTTAGAGATTCGGTCTGACCATGACCTTTGATTTGGTAGCGTTGATCAGCTAGCGTCATCAATTCGGCTGATATGCCATGCGCTTCACTGCCAATAATGATAGCCAATTTTCCTGTTGGCAAAGTGTTATCTTGGCCATGGCTATCGCTGGCTATTATTTTGTAGTCATTTTTTTTCAAATCTTCAATCACTTCAAGCAAGTTTTGGTTTTGATAAAATTTAACATTAAATATTGAACCCATACTACTAGCAATTGTTTTGGGATTGTAGATATCAGCGCAAGTGGAATTTAAAAAAATGTTTTTGACACCAAACCAGTCAGCCGTACGCAAAATAGTGCCGACATTACCTGGATCTTGGATGCCATCAAGTAGCAAAACAGCTGATGTTGTGTAGTTAAATTTTTTGGCTGGTAAAAAAGCAAAAACAGCGATCGCTCCTTGGGGTGTGGTGCTGGGCGAAATTTTTTTTAATTCAATCTCGTTAATTATAGTATAGTCAGTATTGGCCCAATATTTTTGGTATTTTAAGCTGGCACTTTCGGTGACGTAAAGTTTTTTAAAATATTGAGATTTATTGTGCTCACTAATCACTTTGGGGTTATCCACCAAAAAACATTGTTCTTGGTCACGGTCCTTCTTGACCTGCAAAGATTTGAGCCAATCTAATTCTTTATGGGTTAACATATGGGTATTATAGACAAAATAGGGGGTTTGGACAATATGGGAGTAAAAAATATCACTCTTGCCAATATGTAAAAAATAAGTTAAAATATAGCCGCACTTTTTCTTCGATCGCCCTGTGGGCGATCGCCCAGAGGGTGCTGTGTCCGCCTTTGGTGGAATCAGCATCCCGTTCGGGCCTGAGGCCCTCAGGGCCGAAGGCTGACTGATATTATTTAAAAATAATAAGCATGGCCAAAGAACAATCTGACAAAGACAAGAATTATTGGATGTCATTTAGTCTGAAAGTCTTTGCGGAAAGCACTGGCTGGATCGCCATACCAGTGATTGGTGCTCTGTATTTGGGTCGTTATTTAGATAATAGGCAAAATACTGGCAGTTTATATTTTTTTAGTTTAACCGCCGTGGCCTTCATCATATCTTGCATTGGTTTGGCTAGGATAGGCATCAAATACATGGCTATGTTGGATCAAGGTAAAGAGCAAAAAAAAGAAAATGAGTCAAATAAGCAATCAAATAGAAAATAATCCAGAGAACACCATTGTTTCAGCGGAGGCTGAAAACGGTTTGGTAAATCAAGAGCTTGAACAAGGCCATGTGGCAAATTCAGAACATGAGCACACTCTTTTTGCCGAGCCGCTTTTTTATGTCAAACAATTTCCGATCACCAATTCACTACTGACATCATGGCTAGCGGTTATTTTGATTATTATTTTGTCCTTAGTAATTAGAGCCAAGAATTCCAAAATACCCGGAAAATTTCAGAGTTTCATAGAAACCATAATTGAAGGCGCTTTCAATATGATTGACATGGTGACCAATGATAGGGCCAAAAGTAAAAAAGTTTTTCCTGTAGTTTTTGCTATTTTTTTATTTGTGTTGATAAACAATTGGCTAGGAATGTTGCCGGGAGTGGGCTCAATTACTTATAACGATCTACCACTTTTGCGAGGTGGCACAGCTGATTTGAACACTACTTTAGCTCTGGGACTTTTTGCTGTCATCGCCGCTAATATTTTTGGGGTAATCAGTGTTGGTGGTTGGAATTATTTTAATAAATTTATCAATATCAAAACACTACTGGAAATTCCCAAGAAAATAAAACACGAACCAACTATTGCTTTGGTTAATCCAATTAATTTTTTTGTGGGATTGATAGAAATTATCAGTGAGATAGCCAAAGTGGCCTCATTATCTTTTCGTCTTTTTGGCAATGTTTTTGCTGGTGAAGTTTTGTTGGCTTCAATCACCGCTATGGTAGCTTGGGGCGTGCCTTTGCCGTTTATGTTTTTGGAGATTTTAGTCGGTGTGATTCAAGCTTTGATTTTTGCGGTATTGACCGTGGTTTATTTTACCATTGCCTCGGCTGATCATTCTGCGGAACACTAGTAGTGTCATCCTGAACTTGATTTAGGATCTCAAAAATGGGATTCTGAAATAAGTTTAGAATGCGAAATTAATTAATTAAAGTAGGCGACTTTAAAAAACCAAGCAACAGTCGACCGAAATTATTTAACCGCCCAGTGGGCGATCACCCTACGGGCGAGAAAGGAAAAAATATGGAATTAACATTAATCGCTAAAGCTATTGCCATCGCTGTTGGAGGATTTTCTCCGGCTCTGGCTATCGGTAAGATTGGCGCCAAAGCCATGGAATCAATCGGACGCAATCCAGAAGCGGCTGGCAAGATCTTAGTGCCAATGCTTTTGGTGTCAGCTTTTGCTGAAGCTATTGCTATTTACGCCTTGATCATTGCTTTTAGTATTAAATAGATTTTTTTGACTGCCCCCATATATTTGGGCGGCTCACTGGCCTTCATTGTCATCCCGCACTTGATGCGGGATCTACCATTGACTTGCCATCAGGTATAATAATGGTAGATTCCCGCCTTCGCGGGAATGACAGTGTGAGGTCAGTGAGCTGCACCACAGAAGATTTATCTGAGGCAGGACTAAGTAATTTATTTTATGGAAATATTGCAATTATTTGGAGTGGATTGGAAATTGATGCTCGCGCAAATATTTAATTTTGCGATTGTGGCTTTTGTTTTATGGCGTTTTGCTATCAAGCCAGTGATGGCCAATATGGAGAAGAGGAATCAGGAAATTGAGCAAGGACTCAAGGATGCTGAAAAATCTACCCAGAAATTAGCTGAATCAGACCGCGAGATCAGGAAGAATGTGCAAGAGACTCAGGCCAAAGCTATGCAAATAATCATGCAAGCCAAAAAAGACGCCGAAGCAGAAAAACATACTCAGCTGGAGAAAACCAAGGAAGAGGTAAAGCACTTAATAGACAAGGCCAAGGAGCAGATTGCTAGTCAACAAGAAGAAATGATTTTGCAGGCCAAAGCCGAATTAGCTGAAACCGTAGTGGAGACAGTTAGATTGGTTATGGATAACAAAATGAACAAAGACATTGATAAAAAGTATATTGATTCAATGTTGAAAAAAGTTTAATTATGAACAGTCGGCAACAAGCAAAAAATATCGCCAAGCTGTATTGGGGTTTGAGTCAGAATCGCAGCGAAAAAGAAGTAGACCAGATAGTAGTCACTATGGTTGATTTTTTGGCTAGTCGTGGTCAGATTGCTTTGGTGTCAGTTGTTTTGGATGAAACGAAAAAACTACTCTACGCTCAAAAAAATCAAATAGCCGTGGAAGTGTTGTCAAAATATGCCCTGACTACCAGTGAGCAAGCAGCTGTCAAATCATTGGTGCACAAAAAAACTGCTCAGGAAGCCATTTTGCATCACAGCGAAGGCGATGATTTGATTGGCGGAGTCAAAATCAGATATGAAGATAAAATAATTGACCTGACAATCAAGAAACAATTAGAAGATTTAAAACAATATTTAAGCGAATAAATAATTTAATAATATAGGTAATAATATGTCTAATGATCATTTGGTAAAAAGTTTGGAAAAAAAGTTGGCTTCTTGGAAACCAAAAGTTGTTGAGGAAACTTACGGTGAGGTACTAGAGGTTGGCGATGGTATTGCTAAAATTTCTGGCCTGTCCACTGTCATGTCTTCTGAGATGATAGAAATTACTACTCAAGATGGCACCAAAGTCGCTGGCGTGGTACTTAATCTAGAAGAGCAAGTAATTGGTGCTATTATTTTGGGTGAATATGGCAAAATCCAAGAGGGTGATAAAGTAAGTTCTACTAAGAAAATATTGCAAGTGCCAGTCGGCGAACAAGTGACTGGTCGCGTAGTTAATCCTTTGGGTGAACCAGTAGATGGTAAGGGGCCAATCAAGACCAAAACTTTTTATCCAATTGAAAAAATAGCTCCGGGTGTCATCACTCGTCAGTCAGTCAATCAGCCATTGCAGACTGGTATCAAAATTATCGACTCCATCATTCCGATTGGCAAAGGCCAAAGAGAATTGATCATTGGCGATAGGCAGACTGGTAAGACGGCCCTAGCCATTGACGCGATTATCAATCAAAAAGGCAAGGATGTAATTTGTATTTATGTGGCTATCAGTCAAAAAGAATCAAAGATTGCCAAAATTGTGGCCAAACTAGAAGAAACCGGTGCTATGGAATATACGACGGTGGTACTGGCTGGCGCCTCCCAATCAGCATCTTTGGCTTATATTGCGCCATACGCTGGTTGTGCCATGGGTGAATATTTTATGGACCAAGGCAAAGATGTTTTGGTCATTTATGATGATTTATCCAAACATGCGGTAGCTTATAGGCAGATATCATTGTTGTTGAGACGCCCACCAGGACGCGAGGCCTACCCTGGGGATGTGTTTTATTTGCATTCTCGTTTATTAGAGCGAGCAGCCAAAATGTCCCAAGAGCATGGTGGTGGCTCACTGACGGCACTGCCTATTATTGAAACGCAGGCTGGTGATATTTCCGCTTATATTCCAACCAATGTTATTTCTATTACTGATGGTCAAATATTTTTGGAAACTGATTTGTTTTATAAAGGTGTGCGCCCGGCTTTGAACTCTGGCCTTTCAGTATCTCGTGTTGGATCAGCCGCCCAGATCAAGGCCATGAAAAAAGTGGCTGGTAAATTAAAATTGGATTTAGCTCAATTTAGGGAGTTAGAAGCTTTTGCTCAATTTGGTTCTGATCTTGATGAAGCAACTAAACAGCAGATTAATCGTGGTTTGCGTGTGACCGAGATTTTGAAGCAAGGACAATATCAACCAATACCCCAAAGCAAACAAGTCGTTATCTTGTACGCTGTGACTAATGGTTATTTGGACAATGTTCCGGTAGAAAAAATTAGCGAATGGGAAAAGAAATTATACGCTACACTAGACACTAGTGGAAAAGATTTGTTAGTTGGTATTGAAAAAGATGGACAGCTCACCGAAGAGCGGGAAGCGGAAATGCAAAAAATAATTAAGCAGTTAGTGGAAACAGAAGTAAAATAATTTATGCCTGCCACTCGTGATATAAAAAGAAGAATACGCTCAGTACGCAGTACCAAAAAGATTACTAGAGCCATGGAATTGGTAGCGGCAGCCAAGATGCGCAAAGCCGTGACCAAAGTATTGGCCACTAGGACTTATTCTGATTTGGCTTGGAGTACGGTTTTGCATTTGGTCAAAAAATTAAACGCTGAACATCATCCTTTTTTTCAAGAACCAAAAAAAGTAAAAAAAGTTGGCATTATTTTGATCAGTACCAATCGTGGCTTATGCGGTAGTTTCAATACCCAATTAGTTAATAAAGTTGTGCAGTCTATTAATATTCATCATCCCGAAAAAGTAGAAACTGAAGTGATTACTATGGGCTTGAAAGGCAGGCTGGAGGCCAGACGTCGTAATTTGAATATTGTGGCCGATTTTCCTAAAGATGATATTACTACTAGTTCAGAAAAAATTAGTTCGGTTTCTCATTTACTGGTGCAAAATTTTTTAGCCAAAAAGTACGATAAAGTTTTTGTGGCCTATACTGATTTTGTTTCTTCTTTGAAACAGGTGTCTCATGTTATGCAACTATTACCAATTGTTCCCACTATAGATGAGCGCTTGGCTCATATTGTGCATGAAAAAAAAGAGGAAATAAATGATATTAATGTTGATAGTTTTTCTGATTTTATTTTTGAGCCAGACATGAAGCAGGTGCTTGACGCCTTTCTGCCACGCTTAGTAGAAATCCAGATTTATCAAGCTGTTTTGGAAAGTGAGGCCAGTGAACACTCCGCTCGTATGTTTGCTATGCGCAATGCTTCAGATGCGGCTTCAGACATGATTGAATCCTTGACTTTGGCCTACAATCAAGCTCGCCAGGCCAGTATCACGGCTGAGATTGCCGAAATTGCTGCCGGTAGCGCCGCTTTAAGTTAATTTATAAATTTCGTAATTATTATAAAATTTTATGCAGAACAAAGGAAAAATTAAACAAATCATTGGTGCCGTAGTTGATGTTTATTTTGAGAAGAAATTGCCAGAAATCAATCAAGCGCTAGAGGTTGAATTAAATGGAGAAAAATTAGTTTTGGAAGTGCAGAAACACTTAGGTGATCATATGGTCAGGACCGTGGCTATGAGCTCTACTGATGGCTTGGCTAGAGATGTAGATGTGATAGATACTGCCAAGCCAATTTCTGTGCCGGTTGGTAAAGAAACACTAGGTCGTATGTTCAATGTTTTGGGCAAAGCCGTTGATGGTCAAAAAGATGTTGTCACCAAAGATAACTGGCCAATTCATCGCGCTGCTCCAAAATTTGTCGAGCAATCAACTAAAACAGAAATATTTGAAACTGGCATCAAAGTAATAGATTTGATTTGTCCATTTATCAAAGGTGGAAAAGTCGGCTTGTTTGGCGGAGCTGGTGTGGGTAAAACCGTAGTTATACAAGAATTGATTAGAAATATTGCCGCTGAACATGGTGGCTTCTCAGTCTTTGCCGGAGTGGGAGAACGTACTCGTGAAGGTAATGATCTGTATCATGAAATGAAAAATTCCGGAGTGTTAAAAAATACTACCATGGTTTTTGGTCAAATGAATGAACCACCAGGCGCTAGACAAAGAGTTGGTTTGACCGCCCTGACCATGGCCGAATATTTTCGTGACGTGGAAAACAAAGATGTTTTGTTGTTTATTGATAATATTTTCCGCTTTACTCAAGCTGGTTCCGAAGTATCAGCTTTGCTTGGTCGTATGCCTTCTGCTGTGGGTTATCAGCCAACACTAGCCACTGAAATGGGCGAGTTGCAAGAGCGTATCACTTCTACTAATAAAGGATCTATTACTTCCGTGCAAGCAGTCTATGTGCCAGCCGACGACTTGACTGACCCAGCGCCAGCCACTACTTTTGGTCACTTGGATTCCACGGTTGTATTGTCGCGTAGTTTATCAGAGCTGGGTATTTATCCGGCCGTTGACCCACTTGATTCTAGTTCTATTATATTGGACCCAGAAATTGTGGGGCAAGAGCATTACGATGTGGCTCGTGGTGTGCAAAAAGTTTTACAGCGCTACAAAGATTTACAAGATATTATTGCCATCTTGGGTATGGATGAATTATCTGAGGAAGATAAAATGACAGTTGCTCGTGCTAGAAAAATTCAGAAATTCTTATCCCAGCCATTTTTCGTAGCCGAAACTTTCACTGGTACCCCCGGACAATATGTTTCGCTCAAAGACACCATTACTGGCTTTAAAGAAATTTTGGATGGTAAGTACGATGATAAACCCGAGCAAGCTTTTTATATGAAGGGCGGAATAAGTGATATTAAATAATAATGAAACCAATTTTATTAAAAATTGTGACACCCGAGCGCATCTTGTTTGAAGACAAGGTGAGTCAAGTTTCAGTTTCTACTGCTTTGGGTCAAATTACTATATTACCCAATCACATACCTTTGGTCAGTGCCTTAAAGCCGGGTGAAATAATTGTCCAACAAGAAGGCAAAAAAGAAGAAGATCTGATGTCGGTGTCTGGTGGCTTCATTGAGGTGCTAGCTGATCAAGTGGTCATCTTAGCTGATACTGCCGAAAGAGCTCATGAGATAGACGAGCAAAGAGCTGAGGAAGCTATCAAGAGGGCTCAAGAACTGATGGCGAGTCGTGTGGTTGATGCCGAACAGTTTGCCTATTTTTCGGCTCAATTGGAGAAAGAACTAGCCAGATTGCATGTGGTTAGGAAGTATAAAAAAAGTCATAGTCACGTGCCGGGCGATTTTGGTAAATAATTTTTGCGCGTTATTATTATTGACTTTTTATCCTATTTTTGCTAAGCTTTTGTTCGTCTTAAAAAACGAAAAAATATGGGATACATAGTACCAAACGATTTGCTTACTGAGCACGAATGCCCCTTGGCGGTCATCAAATGCGTTGATTTTCGCTTTCGGGAGTCGGATCAGGAGTTTGTAGAAAAACATTTGGGTTATAAGAATTTTGACCTCTATGCTTGGCCTGGGTCGGCTAAGGATGTTTTGAAAAACAATGGTTTTAAAGTATCTTTTTCTGAAAAAATAGTGGCTGTTTCCAAGAATTTGCATCACGTCAAAAAATTGTTGTTGCTCTGGAATTGGGATTGTGAATCTTATGGCGGTAGTAGCAATTTTTTAACAGTAGCCGACGAAGAAGCTACATATATTAAAGATTTACAAACGGTCAAAGAAATGTTAGTAAAGGATCTGCCACAAGATTTGGAAATTATTATGGCTTATAGCAAGCCAGTGCCCCAAGGATTGGAATATGCAATATTATAAATTTTAAAAAGCGCCATTTTAAGGGGCGTTTTTTGTTTTGTCAATACAGAAATGGGTTGACGGAATTGAAGTAATGGTGTATTCTATTATACGTAAAAAACGTAAACCATGAAAAATAACCCAAAATCAAACCCAAACTTGAAAGGAAATCGCATGAATCAGGGAGGATCGTTGGTAGAGGAAGTATTGGAGCGCAATCGTGAGCAGAGTGCCATATTTCGCAGCCCAGCTGCCTATATGGCACGAAAGTATTATCGCGCATTGCACCCTACCGAAATTCTGTGGTTCAAGTGTATGGATGGTCGTCTGCACGGTCCGGTGATTACCGAGACCCCGGTGGGTATCATCCAGCCATTCCGCAATTTGGCTGGCACATTTGATTTGGGTTGGGGATATTTGGCTGACCTCTTTTTGCAGTGGGTCACGTATGCGGTTGATCGTGGTAGGCGTTGTTTGCCCTTTATCACTTATCACTGGTCAAAGAGTGATGTCCACAAAGGTTGTAAAGGTCACGGCTATGATGTGGGAAAAGCCAAGACCGAGGCTGGCGTTTTGGTCAGGAGCATTGAAAGAGCATTTGGCAGAGATCATCAGGTTGTCTACCCCATCATGGTTGGTATTGAAACCGATGAAGACGCCATGGTTTTACACGGTGTTAGCAATCAGATGTTCAATCTAGCTGATGAGCTAGATACTCCGATTGATGAGCTGAAGGAAAAGCTTCGGCTCCTGTACCCAGATATGCACACTCAGATGGTTATTGACCTGTTTGCCCTGGTTGAAGGCAATATCAGGCATATCCGTTTCTTGCGAGCCAATCCGAGGCCGATTGAGCAGACTATGCATGGTGAGCAAATCATTGCCATTGGTCGTGGCTTTGATTGGCTGCATTGGCAAAATCGCGCCCTGATCATCGGTCCGTTTCCATATGACGTTGCCGGGCCAATTGAGACAGCCGCCAACATCGTGTTGGAAAATATTCAGAAAGGATTGGTGCCTCAGGAAGATGGTGCTTTGCTCATGACCTCTGGCGTTTATCGTCAACCAACTGGACCAGAGTCTATCATGGCTGAGGACAAGGCCAGTTCCCTGGAGAGGTTCGCGTTGAGTGTTATCCAGAAGAGGGTTCCTGACCTGTACCCTCACCTTCACGTTCTTTCGGGAACAGTAGACATGGGAACTCGTCTGTTCACCCCACTGAAAATCAAATAGCTTTTACATCCGTGTGAGCATCAAATGCTTGCCAAGTGGTGTGACGGCACAACATAGACCCAAGGAGGTCTTTGTCGCATAGGAGTGTAGACAAAGGCCTCTTTCTTTTTGCCTTTTTTGTCGATATTAGTTAAAATGCTTTATATGCCACAGGATTTGTCTGCTTTAAATTCAGCGCAAAAACAAGCTGTAACCCACGATAGTGGGCCAATTATTTTGATTGCCGGCGCTGGCACTGGCAAGACCACGGTCATTAGTCAGCGCATTGCCTATTTGATAGAGCAGGGTAAGGCCAAGGCCGATGAGATTTTGGCTATGACCTTTACTGACAAAGCAGCTCAAGAAATGGTGGAAAGAGTGGATAAGCTATTGCCTCTGGGCTATGCTGATTTGTGGATAAATACTTTTCATGGTTTTTGCGAAAGAGTGTTAAAGAGCTACGGGCTAGACATTGGCCTGCCCAATGATTTTAAACTGTTAGACAAGACAGCTGCCTGGATGCTGGTACGTCAAAAACTTGATCGTTTTGATTTGGAATATTACCGGCCTTTGGGAAATCCTACTAAATTTATTCACGCCCTGTTAAGTCATTTTTCTCGCTGTAAAGATGAGGTAATTTATCCGGAAGATTATTTAGCTTACGCCGAAAAAATTCAACTTGATTCTGATTTGGCCAAAGACCGCGAAGATGCTGGTCAAGAAGCCAAGCGTTTGAAAGAAATTGCCAACGCTTATCACGTCTATCAGCAATTGTTGCTTGATAACAATGCTTTGGATTTTGGTGATTTGATAAATTATACAATTAAATTATTTAAAGAGCGTCCAATTATTTTGAAAAAATTTCGGGAGCAATTTAAGTATGTTTTAGTTGATGAGTTTCAGGATACTAATTGGGCGCAGTATGAATTGATAAAAATAATTGCCGCGCCAAAAAATAATTTGATGGTTGTCGGTGATGATGATCAGGCGATCTACAAATTTCGTGGCGCGGCTATTTCTAATATTTTGAGTTTCAAGGAAGAGTATGGTGGTAAAAAGTCCGCCTCCGCCAAGGCTTCGGCGGACGCTCCGCTGGCGCTCCGCGAAGTTTTTTTGGTAGATAATTATCGTTCTGGCCAATTGATACTTGATTCGGCTTATGATTTTATTCAGCAAAATAATCCAGATCGTCTGGAATATCAGTATCAGATTGGTAAACAAAAATTAAGCAAAAAATTAATTAGTCATAGCGCGGATAAGGGCGATGTTCAAGTTTTGGAATATGCTGACAAAAATGCCGAGATTGATGGTGTGATCAAAAAAATCATTGCTTTAAAAAAAGCTGACAAAAATGTTCAGTGGTCTGATTTTGCTATTTTGGTTAGGGCCAATGAGCAGGCCAGTGGATATGTCGCCACCATGCGTAAAATTGGCTTGCCACATCAATATGTGGCCTCCAAAGGCCTTTACGCCCAAGATATTACTTTGGATATCATGGCCTATTTGAAATTGCTGGACAACTATCATGAGTCTACGGCCTTATTTAGGATATTGAGCTTGCCATTGCTCAACCTAAATATTGAGGTTCTTATCAACCTCAGCCATTTGGCTAGTAAAAAAAATTGGAGCTTGTATCACGCTTTGAATAATTATCACGCTGAAATAAAAATTGATATAAATGAAAAAAAGATTTTGGATAATTTTTTGAGTTTATTAAATAAACACACTAATCAAGCCAAAACACAGGCGGTTTCTCAAGTCATCTACGCCTGGCTTGAAGACAGTGGTTATTTACAGATGCTGACCATTGAACAGACCGCCTACAATCAAGAGCAGTTGAATTATCTTAATCAATTTTACAAAAAAGTCAGAGCTTGGGAAGAAGAGGCCTTGCAAGGAGCGACTGTTCATGAATTTTTACAGGCCTTTGATCTGGAGCTAGAGTCTGGTGAAGCAGGATCCTTGGCTCAGGACACAGAAGAGGGACCGGACGTGGTCAAAGTCATGACCGTGCATGGGGCTAAGGGATTGGAGTTTAAATACGTGTTTGTGACCAATTTGGTGCACTTGCGTTTCCCAAGCACTGAACGCCGTGACCCCATTGAATTACCCGAAGAATTTATTAAAGAAAAATTACCAACTGGTGACGCGCACTTGCAAGAAGAGCGACGTTTGTTTTATGTGGCTTTGACTCGGGCTAAGCAAGCGGTGTTTTTGACCTTGGCCAAAGACTATGGCGGACAGCGCCAGAAAAAGCCCTCGCAATTTTTGGCTGAGCTCAATCTTGAATTCAAGCCCCAAGTCAATAAAAAAAATGAAAGTGAGACAGCCAAAATATCAGTAGCTGTCAGACAGCCAAAATATCCAACCCCAAAAACTTTTTCTTTTTCCCAGCTGACGGCTTATGAAAATTGTCCCCGGCAATATTTTTATGCTTATATTGCCAAGATTCCCAGTTTTGGCAATGCCCATTTTAGTTTTGGCAAAACAATGCACAGCACCTTGCAAAAGTTTTTTGAAATTATTATTGAGCGTCGTCGTAGTACTCAAGCGGATTTATTTAATAAAGAAAAAAAAGTTCAGGAGCCAACCCTCAAAGAATTGTTGGAAATTTATAAGCAATCCTGGATTGATGAGTGGTTTGATTCCAAAGCCGAAGAAGAAAAATATAAAACAGAGGGCAAAAAAATATTGGAAGAATATTTTTCTCTCCATACCGGGCATTGGCCACAAGCTTTATTTTTGGAAAAAGGTTTTAATCTGAAAATAAATAATTATACTGTCCGAGGAGTGATAGACCGTATTGATACCAATCCTGATGGTACTTGGAATATTGTTGATTACAAAACTGGTCGAGTCAAAGATGATAAAATTACTTTCAATGAAAAAAAACAATTATTACTTTATCAATTAGCGGCTGAAAGTATTTTTCAAAGCCAAGTGGCCGAGCTTACTTATTATTATTTAGGTGCCAACAAGCCAGTCACTTTTATCGGCACAGACAAAGAAAAGGAAAAAGTCAAAGATTGGGCCAAAAGTACAATTGAGCAGATATTGGCCACTGATTTTACAGCCACAGCGGGTCATGTCTGTGCTACTTGTGATTTTAGTCAGATTTGTCCCTTTGCAAAATTAAATCATTAATATGCCTTGGCACAGCTTCAAAGAAGTCGCAAATAAGCGTATAAAAAAAGGTGGCTTGGAACAAAAAATATTTCAGTCAGCTATTGTTGATGGTGCTAATCAGCTTTTGCTTGATTGGTTTGGCGCTCAGGCAGGGCTCAAGAGCCGAGCAGTGTATGTCCAAGGCACGGCCTTGGTAGTGGCCGTCTTAGACAAAGATATGGCCTTTTATCTGGAAACCAGAGAAAAAGACTTTATTGCCGGTCTTAATATTCTATTAAAAAAAGAGATAATCAGTGATCTTATTTTACTTAAATAACGCATTGATTTTTCTTGGTATTTTAGGTAAAATATAGATAAATGACTGCCAAAAATTACAGTTTGATTATGGGTTTGGCCACCATCATTGCTTGGGTGGGCTTTTTTACTATTATTTTCAACTTTGATCCGCAAGAAGCCAATTGGGTGATATTTCTCCTTTTTTACTTGGCTTTGTTTTTGGCAGTTTCCGGCACCTTATCAATTGTGGGATTTTTTGCTCGAATATTATTACTGCGCAAGCGGAGTATAGCCCGCTATTTGGTCAGGGAATCATTTCGTCAGGCGATTATAGTCGCGGCGGCTTTGGTAGTAACTCTTATTTTGCAAGCCGTCCGTATTTTGACCTGGTGGAATATGGCCTTGCTAGTATTGGCCGCCGCTACTTTAGAATTTTTAATTTTACTTTTTAATCATAATCAAGCCGATAATTTTGAATCATAAAATATAAATATTTATCCCGTTAGAAATTTACGTATTTTAGCGGGAGGGAATATTTTAAAAGCACAATAGATTAATTAATGTAATTTCTAATGGGATGGAAGCTAAATTAAAAAAATTATTGAGTCAGGCCAAAGAAGAAGTCAAAGAAATAAAAGACAGCCAACTTTTGTCTGATTTAAAAAATAAATATTTGGGTCGGAAAGGTGATCTGGCAGTTTTACTCAAAGATATAAAAAATGTGGCCACGGAAGAGCGTCCAGTGATTGGTCAAATTGCCAATGAGGTAAAAAAAGAACTGACTCATATTTTTGATAAACTTGAGCACAGCATCAACAATGATGGTTCTTCAGATTTAGATTTTGATCCTACCATGCCCGGCCTTAGACGCGAGCTTGGTCATCTGCATCCCAATACTCAGGTGCAAGCAGAAATTGAAAAAGCTTTTGCCCAAATGGGTTTTACGGTATTTGATGGGCCAGAGCTAGAGTCAGAGTATTATAATTTTACGGCTTTGAATATTCCGGAAGATCATCCGGCTCGCGATACGCAGGATACTTTTTGGCTGGAGGACAACAATGTTTTGCGCACGCATACTTCCAACCTGCAAGTGCGAATGTTAGAAAAATATGGCGCGCCATTTAGGGGCATTTTTCCAGGTCGAGCGTTTCGTAATGAATCGACTGATGCTTCGCATGATCATACTTTTTATCAATTAGAAGGATTGCTGGTTGATAAAAATATCAATATCGGTCATTTGATTGCCGTGATGAAATCCTTGCTGTCAGCAGTTTTTCAAGCTGAGGTGACTGTGCGTTTGCGCCCTGGTTTTTTCCCTTTTGTGGAGCCGGGCTTTGAAATGGATATCAAGTGTTTGGTTTGTGATGGCCTTGGTTGTCCAGTCTGCAAACAATCTGGCTGGGTAGAGCTGATGCCTTGCGGTATGGTGCACCCCAAAGTTTTGGAGAATGGTGGAGTTAATCCACAAGAATATTCTGGCTTTGCTTTTGGCCTTGGTCTGACCAGATTGGTTATGATGAAATATAAAATAAATGATATTCGATTATTACAGTCCGGTGATTTAAGATTTTTAAGACAATTCTAACGAAGTTACAAGTATAAAGTAAAAAGTATAAAGTAGTGTGCCGTTTTATAAAAAATCTTTATACTTTTAACTTTTAACTTTTTACTAAAATATATGTATTTATCACTAAATTGGGTAAAAAATTGGTTAAAGCTTCCGAATAATATTAGCACCAAAGATTTGGGGCTGGGCTTGACAATGTCTACGGTTGAGGTAGAGGGCATAGAACAGCAAACCGAACAGCTGAAGGGCATTGTAGTTGGTCAGATAATTGAGCTAGCCAAACACCCGCAAGCTGATTTGTTGCAAGTCTGCCAAGTAAATATCGGCAAAAGAAACGAACAGATTGTCTGTGGCGGCACTAATTTGCGCAAAGGAATGTTGGTGGCCGTAGCCACTGTTGGCAGTCGTGTCAAATGGCATGGTCAAGGTGATTGGGTGGAGCTTACACCAGTCAAGATTAGGGGAGTAGAGAGTCAGGGCATGATAGTCTCTGTCCCGGAGATAGGGATTAGCAATTTGTTTAACCAAACTTCAGAAAAAGAAATTTTAGATTTGTCAGATTTTACTGCTAAGCCCGGTCAGGATTTGAGTCAAGTCTTGGAGCTTAACGATGTGATTATTGATATTGATAACAAGTCTATCAATCATCGACCAGACCTCTGGGGGCAATATGGTTTGGCCAGAGAACTGGCGGCTATTTATAAGTTGAAATTAGCGCCTTATCAGAGTGTAGCCATCAAGGGCAATAATAAAAACAAGTTGAAAGTCAGCGTCCAGAATAAAGACTGCTATCGCTATAGTGCAATAATGCTTGGAGGTATTAAGGTGACTGAATCACCTTGGTGGTTGAAAATAAAATTGCAAGCCGTGGGTGTCAGGCCAATAAATAATGTAGTTGATATTACGAATTATGTGATGTATGAATTGGGTCAGCCCTTGCACGCTTTTGATGCCAAGCAAGTCAGTGGTCACAACATTGTGGTGACGGCTGCCAAAAAAGCGGAAAAATTTATTACCTTGGATGGTGTCAAACGCAAGCTGTCGGAAAATGTCATGATGATTGGTGATGGTAAAAAATATTTAGCTATTGCCGGCATCATGGGTGGACAAAATAGTGAAATTAGCTCTGATACGACGGAAGTATTGATTGAGTCAGCTAATTTTAAGGCCTCTAGTATACGTCGGGCTTCACAATTTTTGAATTTGCGCAGTGAAAGCAGTACTCGCTTTGAAAAATCTCTTGATCCAGAGTTGACGATATTGGCGCTTAACAAAGTTGTGGAGATGCTGGCGCAGCTTTGCCCCCAAGCTGAGGTAATCAGTGAAGTGGTAGATATCAACAACAATCCTTTTGTGCCAATTACTTTGGAAGTTAGCGAACAATTGATCAATGATCGTTTTGGCGTAGTTATCCCCAATGTAGAGATAAAAAAAATATTAGAAAGATTGCAGTTTGAAGTAGTTAACAAAAAAGGAAAATATACCATTCAGGTGCCGAGTTTCCGAGCCACCAAAGATATTTCTATTCCGGAAGATATTGTGGAGGAAGTAGCTCGTATTTACGGCTATGACAAGATTCCTTTGCAATTGCCAAAATTGGAGGTCAAGGAGCCGATGGTTGATATCACCCTGCAAGCCGAGCGCGATATCAAGCAGTGGCTGGCTTTTGGTCAGGGCTATGATGAAGTTTATTCTTATTCCTTCACCGACCAGACCTGGGCCAATGTTTTGAATTTTGATATGGACACACATATCAAAGTAAAAAATGCTATCAGTCCAGAGCAGGCCTATTTGAATAAATCGCTCTTGCCAAATTTATTGAGTATAGCCCAAGGCAATTGGCGTTGGTATGATAATTTTAAAATTTTTGAACTAGAGCGGGTTTTTGATAAAAAAGAAAAAAGTCATTACCATGTTGACCAGTTGCACAAAAAATATTTACCCCAGCAATCAAAACATTTGACTGGAGTGCAAGTGACTAGTGGCCAAAGTGAAAAATTATTTTTTGAGCTCAAAGGTTTATTAGAATCTTTGGCTGATTACTGGGGCCTGAAGATGAAATTCGAAGCCACAGAGCTGTCTTACGCTACTTTTGCTTATTCAGCAGTGATTGAGGGCGAGGTTATGGGATTTTTTGGTATTTTGCGAGCGGATCTTTTTTCTTCTACTAATAAAAAAGTAAATGTCGGATTTTGGGATTTGGATTTTTCTAAGGTAATCAAACATATTAGTCAAAGCAAAAAGTTTCAAATCTTACCAAAATTTCCCAGCGTCAATCGTGATATGGCTATTGTGGTTGGTAGGTCCGTGCAGTGGCAAGATATCTTGCAGACTATTTTTAAGACTTCTGGCTTGATCAAAAATATTGATCCCTTTGATGTCTTCATGGGTAAGGAAATAGGCGAAGACAAAAAATCTATTGCCTATCACTTGGAGTTCCGTAGCGATGATCGCACTTTGCTCACGGAAGATATAGATAAAATAATGAGAGATATTTTAGCTGTCTTGGCTAGTAAGTTTGAGGCGAGGTTGAGATGATTTTATTCTTAATATAATTTTAATAATTAAATAATAAAGGTATGAGTATTTTTGAAAAATTAGGCTTTAGCGGAAAGCCAGCAGAAGAAGTGCCAAAAGAACAAGTGGGAACAAAAATTGAGCGTGAAAATTTACCCCCGGCCGTATTAGAGGCATTAAAACCGGCGTTCTCTTTTTATAGAAATATGGATGATCATGGTCGTCTTGGGCTTGGTGATATTTATATGGAAGATTTGGGTGAGGGTAGAAAGCGATATGTAATAAGTGGAGTAATAGAGATTAGAACGGACATGGAAAGGCATAAGTATAGGAATAAGAATATTACCATCCGTGTTACCACAGAAAATGACGCAGTGATTGATACACAAAGTGATGATAAGTCTAGTGAATTTTACGGTAAGGAGTAATGATAAAATAGAATTAGTGGTATATAAAATATATAATTATTTTTTTTATAAAACAATGTCTCCATTCAAAGAAACTTTATCGCTAGGCAATGATGAAAATGAGCAGAAATTTAATGGGCGTTATCAAAATATTTTATACCACCTAAGAGAATATGGTTTTGAACCAACTCCCGCGGAAGCTTCTTGCCTAAGGCAATTAGCAAGGGAGTGTATTGATGAAGATATAAAAGACGATAAGTTTATAGAGGAAAGTGGTAGAGAAAATATGGATGGAATATTAGTAAGTACAGAAATTATCAAACGATTTTTTTGGCATTACTATGGAGTAAATTTAAATGAATATTTTATGGGAGCCAAGAAAGAAGATTTGGCCAAGACAAGAAGGGATTTGTACAAATATGTTCAGGAAAAACTTCGTCCAGAAAAAGAATTGATTTAATTTTATGCAAACAAAAAATAAACACAGCAAAGATTTGTTTACGGAAAAGTCGCATCATATGATCGAATTGTTTTTTGAATTTGCCCAGTTAAAAAATTTATATAGACAGGGTTGGCTAAAGCGAGGAGTGTCAAAAGTAGATTGTGAAACTGTGGCTGATCATGCTTTTGGTGTGGCCTTGATGGCTTATATCTTGGCTGAGGAATATAGGTCAGACTTGGATTCACAAAAAGTAATGTTGCTAGCTTTGTTTCATGAAATAGGAGAAATATACACGGGCGACATCACGCCAGTAGATGGCGTGAGTTTGGAAGATAAATCAGCTAGAGAGTATGACTCAGTGCAAAAAGTTTTTTCGCATTTGCCAAGACCAGCCAAATATGTGAACATTTGGCTGGAATATGAAAAGCAAGAAACAGCTGAAGCAAAATTTGTCGAACAAATTGATCGGCTGGAAATGGCTTTGCAGGCAAATTTATATGAGCGCCTAGATTACAAAAATTTGGATGAATTTTTTGAACATGCTCAACGCCGGATAACTTTGCCAGAATTAAAGCCAATTTTGGAGGAGTTATTAAAAACTAGATAAAATAATTTAAAGTATTAATTACTTTGTCATAAAATAGAATGAAACCAACGATAGGAATATTGGGAGGAATTGGGCCAGAAGCTTCTGCTGATTTTTATTTAAGGTTAATTACAAAATTTCAAAAGCTAGGAATAAAAAATAATCAGGCCTATCCCCATATAATATTGGAAAGTATACCCGCGCCAGAACTTTTTTTGAAAAAGGCGGAAATAAAAATGTATAAGAAGGGGGTAGTGAATTTAGAAAATTTCGGTGCGGATTTTATAGTAATAGTTTGTAATACAGCCCATGTATTTTATGAAGAATTTAAAAAATTAGTAAAAATACCAATTTTAAATCTAAAAGAGGAAGTACACAAAGAGTTGAAAAGAAAAAAAATAAAATCAATTTTAATTTTGGGTTCGAGTTCGACAGTAGCTAGGTTATATTATTTTGAAGGCATAACAACCAACATCCCAAACAAGAAGGATCAGGTAATAATTGACCAAATTATTATGGATTATAATGCAGGTAAAGATAATAAAATACAAAAAAACAAATTTATAAAAATTATTAATAAATATAAAAAATATAATTTGCTTGTAGGCTGTACCGAATTATCCATGATTTTAAAAGATGTTAATTTTAAATACACCGACACGATGGATATTCTTCTAGGAGCTACAATGGAAACCTGGAAAAAGTCTAAAAAACGGTGAGCAAAAGAATATTTTTTGGTCTAGTATTTTTAAAAAATGATTCCCGCATTGTTCATTGATTGGTTTGTTGCAAAATTTATATAATTTTTGCTAATATTAGCCAAAATATTAGGGTAAAAAACAATCATTTTTGGGTTGTTTTTTTTGTGATTTTATGCTAAAATACTAGCAGTTATTCAGCTATTATAGGGGCTTAAATTTTAATTTAAATCGATTATTATGCCTAAGCAAGAAGTGAAAAAAACAGCCAAAAAAGGCGGTTATACAGCCGAAAACATTACAGTACTTGAAGGTCTTGATCCAGTACGCAAAAGGCCAGGCATGTATATTGGTAATACGGCTAGCGCCGGCTTACACCACTTGATTTGGGAAGTAGTGGACAATGGCATTGATGAAGCCATGGGAGGCCACGCTGATACCATTGAAGTCAAATTGTTGCCCGACAATCAGGTTTTTGTTTCTGACAATGGCCGTGGCATCCCAGTCGATATTCACAAGCAAACCAAAAAGTCCGCTTTGGAGACTGTCATGACCACGCTACACGCTGGTGGTAAATTTGGTGAAGGCGGTGGCTACAAAGTATCTGGCGGTTTGCATGGCGTCGGTGTATCAGTGGTCAATGCTTTGTCTGTCTATATGCGCACTGAAGTGCGTCGTGATGGTAAAGTTTGGATGCAGGAATACAAGCGTGGCAAAGCCGTAGCCAAGGTCAAGCCAATCGGTCGCAGTGATCAGCACGGCACAACTCAGATTTTTCAAGCTGACCCTACAATATTTACAGTTTTGGATTATGATTGGGATTTGGTAGTCGAACATTTGCGCCAGCAAGCGTACTTGACCAAAGGGGTTAAAATAAATATTTATGATGAGCGTGATTCAGCTAGTATCAAAAAATATCGTTATTATTTTGAAGGCGGTATTGCTTCCTATATTCGTCATTTGAATTTTAATAACGAAGTCAAACAAGAAAAAGTTTTTTATGTAAATAAGGCCAAGGATGAAATTCAAGTTGAAGTTGCCTTTCAGTACACCACTGATTATCGCGAGGTTGTCTATGCTTTTGCCAACAACATCCATAATATCGAAGGTGGTATGCACTTGGTTGGCTTCAAGGCCGCTTTGACCCGCGTGCTCAACAAGCACGCTCGCAAGAATGGTTTCTTGAAAGAAAAAGAAGATAACCTGACATCTGATGATGTGCGTGAAGGTTTGACGGCTATCATTAGTGTCAAATTGCCTGATCCACAGTTTGAAGGTCAGACCAAAGCCAAACTCGGCAATGCTGAAGTCAGGCCAATTGTAGAATCTGTATTTGCTGAAAGCTTAGAAATATTTTTGGATGAAAATCCACGTGATGCCAAAGAAATATTAGGCAAGTGTTTGCTAGCCGCGCAAGCCCGTATGGCTGCTCGCTCGGCTCGCGAGACAGTCTTGCGCAAAGGCATGCTAGAGGGTTTGACTTTACCAGGCAAATTATCCGATTGCTCGAGCCGTGATCCTAAAGAATCAGAATTATTCATTGTAGAGGGAGATTCAGCTGGTGGCTCAGCCAAGCAAGGTCGTGATAGGCGTTTCCAGGCCATCTTACCCCTCAGAGGTAAGATTCTCAATGTGGAGCGCGCGCGACTGGACAAGATGCTGGCCAACAATGAAATTAAGTCATTAATCATTGCTTTGGGCACCAATATTTCCGAAGCTTTTAATATAGAGGATTTGCGCTACAACCGTATTGTGATCATGACTGATGCCGATGTTGATGGTGCTCATATCAGGACATTGCTTTTGACTTTATTTTATCGTCATTTTCCAGAATTGGTCAGGCAGGGACATATTTTTATTGCCCAGCCACCACTTTTTCGCGTCCAGCAAGGCAAAGAAATACAATATGTCTACAATGAAGAGGATCTAGAAAAGTTGAAGAAAAAGTTAAACATCGGTGATTTGGATATGCTGGTCGGAGAAACTAACAATGAAGAAGGCGAAGAGTTATTAGAAGTCGAGGAAATGGGGAAAGAAGTTAAGAAAACTCCAAAACTCAACATGCAACGCTACAAAGGTTTAGGTGAAATGAACCCTACTCAGCTGTGGGAGACTACTATGAATCCGGAATCCAGAATTTTGAAAGTGGTGACAGTTGATGAAGCGGCCAAGGCCGATGAAGTTTTTGAAATTTTAATGGGCGCTGATGTAGCGCCACGTAAGAAATTTATTCAAACTCACGCTAAGTCAGTGAAAAATTTGGATATATAAAAATATTTAATAAATTAAGTTTTCAACATGATGAAATTAATCAATCGTCAAGGGAGCGTAGTTTTGGGTCTGATCATTGCCGTGATTGTGACAGCTTTGGTCGCCGGGGGTTTGACCTATTCTTGGCAAAAGAAACAAGGTGATGACAAAGTCAAAGAAGTAGAAAAAGTTGCTCAAGAAGCGCAAAACAAAGCGTCAGATTTGGAAAAACAAGTTGTTAATCTGCAAGCTGATGTTAAAGCAAAATTGGATTATAATTTTCAAGTAGAAATTTTTAATAACAACATAGCTGGTCAGCAAACAATTGATTCTAAGATCGTCAAGGTTTATGAGGACAATAGCCAGGAGATTGTGATGGCCAGTTCGCAAGAAAAAATCAACAGTGTTTTATGTTTGTTAACTCAGTATACCAAAGACGATTTCTTATATTTGAAAACTTGCACGCCAGAAAGTGATGATGCTAAAGGTAAATTAGTGGTTTATGATGTAACTAAAGGTGAACTGATCTATTTGGAAAATATTAATAAAATTTATATTGGTTGGGGGTCGTTAGTTTTTTCATTAGATAAAAAATTAGCTATTTACATACCGGATTCATACGCTCAAAATAATATGATTGGTCAGGCAGGGTTAGATCAGGATCTTTATTTATTTAATTTTTCAGAGGATAGTAGTACTAAGATAGTTACACTCAGCGGTTTGGAATCTTTTAACAAAGGTTGCGGTGCTATGAGTGAGGTTTATGAAGTGAGCTGGACGTCTAATAAGGTTATCCAATATAGTGTCTTTAATAAAGCCAAGGGTAACTGTGTTGAAAGTAAATCGCCTGCGGTTATACGTAAATTTGAATTACAATAATTTAAAACACCTGGGTCGCTTAAAAAGGTTGGCCCATGTTTTTTGTAAAAAATGGAGCAGATTATTAGTCTCAATACCCTAAATATTTTAGCTCTAAGCAAATTATTGCTAGCAATTTTTGTTGTCTTTTTTGCTTTTGGCTGGTGGCGCAAATATAAGTCGACTTATTTTTTGAGTATTTTCGGGGGCTTGATAGTTTTGTTTTATATTGTTTTGTCCTATGGCTTAAAAACTATGTGGTGGGGCACAGTCGGCGATGAGCTGTTAGTTTCAGGCTATTTGGGCAAAGTAATGTTTGGTGATGCTGGTAAGGATTTTTATTATGGCTGGCTGCCAAATTTTTACCCGCCTTTATATTTTTGGGTGACTGGTTTTGTGGCTAAGTTTTTGGCGCACAATGCTATTGCGGCCGCCAAAATCGGAGTGACTGGCGCATTGATAGTTTGGTTTTGGGGCGCTTACTATTGGCAAAAATTATTCTGGACCAAGATTTTCCAAGGAGACAAAAATAGCCAGCCATTGCTCAGCAATTCTTGGTTTTTTGCTTTACTGCCAATATTATTTTTATTAATTTCTGATTTTGATGCCGTGATTTTGAAGCCCTACGAGGCCTTAGCCGCCTTGCTCTGCGTCATTTGGTTAATTTTTTGGTCAGTATTAGCTACCCAAGAGAAGTGGACTAAGATCCAGTATTTATTTTTTGGTGTCAGCGCTGGCTTATTATTTTTATTATTTTATTTTTGGTGGTTTATAATATTACCAATAATATTTATTTTAGCATTGGCATCCAGCAAAAGGCGTGTACAGTTAAAAAGATTTTTTATTAATGCTGTTTTAATGGCCTTGGTGTCAGCCATATTTTGGTGGCCATTACTTGTTTCTTTTATTAAATACGGCATTGAAAATTGGCAAGCTAAATTTTTTGTGTTTTCTGATTTATATACTTTCAATCCTTGGTCTCATATTTCACTGCGGTCATTATTATTTTTATTAGGCCTATTTGGTTTAGTTTATTTTTATAAAAAAAATACAGCTATCAAAAGTGTTACATTGGTCTTGATATTTTCTTATCTCTATCAATTATTAAGCATTGTTTTGTATTTGGTCGGCTATCAGCCAGTGCAAGCTTATAAGCCATTTATGTTTTTGGGTGGCGCCACCTTGGCAGTCGGTTTGGCCGTGTCTGTTTTGTATATTTATATTAAATTGCAAGATAAGCATCCAAATAATATCAAAGTTTTTTTACTAGTGGCTTTGATTTTGGTAATTGGACAAGTACCCATGGTTCGTTGGCTGGATGATCCAGTTATAATCCAACAAATTGAAAAAGATTTACAAGTCAACACGCGCACTCCGCAATTGGCGCAGGATATAAAAAAACAGGTGCCAGATTATGAGACACGCACTTGGCTGACTAGTGGTACGGCTGATTTAAATATTTATTTGTCATTGTCATACTACATTGCTTTTAGTCCGCATTTTAGTCATCAGGCCGCCAAGTATTCCGAGCGTCTAGCCCAAGTCAAAAACATGTCGCCAGCCCAAAATCCGGAAGAGTTTATGGCCATCATTGATCAAGGTTTCGATCCCAGAATTGATAGCTTGTTGTTTTACGATGATGATCCCAATGACACTCAAGGCAATTATACCTTGTATTTTTGGGCTGATAGATATCCTAATGGCGGTCAAGATTTATTGATTACTATACCCAAAAAAGTTATTAGTGAACAGAATTGGCAAAAAGTTTATAATAAAAATAATTGGCTTATATTTCTTAAGAAATAAATAAATGGCTCAATTTGCTACTTGGGAAGAAGAATATCAAAACCCTAAACTAGTGACCACAAAAGCCGAGCCGCAAAATGACACTTTGCGTTTTTTTAAATATTTAAAAAAAGAAGCCAAAATAAAATTAAATAATTTGAAAATTCTAGACTTGGGATCTGGGACAGGCAGAAATTCAAATTATTTAGCTCAGCTTGGCAATCTAGTGGTGGGCCTAGAAATTTCTGACACAGCCGTGGAGATAGCCACCAAGCGGGCTGAGCAGATGAATATTAAAGAACAAGTTAAATATTTAAAACAAAGCATTGGTTCAAGCTATCCCTTTGCTGATGAATACTTTGATTTAGTTTTGGATGTTATTTCTTCAAATTCATTGAATGAAAAAGAGAGGAGTGTTTATTTGAAAGAAGTTTATCGGGTTTTAAAAGTTGGTGGGAATTTTTTTGTCAGGACCTTATGCAAAGATGGTGATAAAAACGCTAAAAATTTATTAAAAATTAATCCAAGTGTTGAATACGACACTTACTCCATAAAGGAATTGGATTTGACGGAAAGAGTTTTTAGCGAAGCAGATTTTCGTAAAGTTTATGGTGAGTATTTTAAGATCAAGAAATTAGCCAAAAAATCGGGCTACACTAGATTTATGGGTCAAAACTATAAAAGAAATTATTGGCTGGCTTATTTGCAAAAAGTCAAAACATAATTATCAAGCATTCAGGTTTTATAAATATCGTAAATTGGGCTATTTCCCTGCCCCTTGCCAAAACTTTTTCTTTGTGATATACTAATACGGCATTAAACAGCTTCCCAAGCTGTTTTAAAGAACTTATTTTTTCATATGAGTAAATTAAGCGATTATTTAAAGGGATCTAAGGAAGAACTAGCCAAGGTTGTCTGGCCTTCACGTCAAACCACCATTAACCACACCTTAGTGGTTATTGCCATATCTTTGATTGTAGCCATTTTTTTGGGAGCCATTGATTATGGTTTGAGCAAAGTTTTGGAATTGGTCTTGATTAAATAAAGTAAAAATATGCCAAAGCAAACAGCCCAACAAGGTCGACGCTGGTACGTCTTGCATACCTACTCTGGTTATGAGGAAAATGTTTCTCGTAATTTGCGTCAGAGAATAGAATCCATGGACATGGAGGATAAGATTTTTGATATTCTTATTCCGACTGAGAGTAAGATCAAAATCAAAAATGGCAAGCGCAAAACCATCAAAGAAAAGATTTTTCCGGGTTATGTTTTGGTCAACATGATTGTGACTGATGCCTCTTGGTATGTGGTTCGCAATACACCCAATGTTACTGGCTTTGTCGGCTCTGGTACCACACCGACTCCAGTGTCTGATGAGGAAATGAAATCATTATTGCAACGTATGGGTCAAGAAGAGCCAGAATATAAAATCGATATTAATATTGGAGAATTGGTCAAGATTGTTGATGGACCGTTCAAGGATTATGAGGGTAAGGTTTCGGATATTGACGAAGCCAGGGGCAAGGCCAAAGTATTGGTTTCCATGTTTGGTCGTGAAACGCCCGTGGAGTTAGATTTTTTACAAATTAAAAAGGTATAAATAAATTTTCGCCCACAGGGCGACCGCCCTCTGGGCGGTAAACTATAAATGTATGGCCAAAGAAATTAAACAATTAGTGAAATTACAACTTCCCGGAACCAAAGCGACAGCTGCTCCGCCAGTTGGTACTGCCTTGGGACCGCATGGAGTAAATATCCAAGACTTTGTGGTCAGGTTCAATGATGCTACTAAGGATAGACCGGGTGAAGTCGTTCCGGTGGAGCTTACTATCTATGCTGACCGCACTTTTGATTTTATTTTAAAAACAGCCCCAGCTTCCGAGCTGATCAAAAAAGCATTGAAGTTGGAAAAGGGCTCTGGCAAACCACTGCAAGACAAAGTTGGAGTTTTGACCGATGCTCAATTGACAGCTATAGCCAAAGCCAAAATGACCGATCTGAATACTGATGACATAGAAGCGGCTAAGCGCACGATTGCTGGCACTGCTCGTCAGATGGGTGTAAAAATTCAAGAATAATTTTAAATAGGGAGGGAGCTTTATCTAGTCCATAGAGCGTTAGGACCTCTCAAAAGTTTAATAATATGAAAATCGGAAAAAGATTGAAGAATTTCAAAGCCAAAATTGACAACACCAAAGTTTATACTGTTGAAGAAGCAGTAAAATTAGTTAAAGAAACTGCTGTGGCCAAGTTTGACACCACTATCGAAGCGCACGCTTCTTTGGGCATTGACCCCAAAAAAGGTGAACAAATAGTCAGAGCTTCGGTAAATTTACCGCATGGTTCTGGCAAAAAAGTTCGTATTGCCGCTTTTGTGCCTGACGCTGATGTCAAAAAAGCTAAAGACGCCGGTGCTTCTGTTGCTGGGGGTGAAGTTCTGATTGAAGAAATAAAAAAAACAGGCAAGTGTGATTTTGACATTGCTGTTACTGTGCCAGATATGATGAAAAATTTAGCTTCTATTGCTAGAGTTTTGGGTCAAAAAGGTTTGATGCCCAATCCTAAGACCGGTACCATTGGTACTGATATTGTCAAAATGATAGAGGAGTTACAAAAAGGTAAGGTTTCTTATAAAAATGATGATACGGCCAACGTGCATTTGGCGATTGGTAAGGCCTCGTATACTGAACAACAAATTACCGCAAATTTTCAAGCCTTTGTTGATTCCTTGAAAAAAGCTAAACCACAGAATGTGAAAGGCACCTATATCAAGTCGGTGTATTTGAGCTCTACTATGGGACCAAGTGTCAAAGTAGCTACAAATTAAAGTTTTAAAAGTTTTAAGGCCGCTGGCCATAACCCCTCCCGACCTCCCCTTAACAGCGGTCTGGCCTACTATTTATCATCAAAACGTAACATTTTTCTAACAAGTAAGCGTAGTTTCTGAGGATTGCGAGTGTTGTAACGTAATTGCACCTCTTTGAGGTGTAT
>Ga0172379_10001422_pt1 | contig 47532 bp, 42 predicted proteins | sample GrowelOW334metaG_FD_119756 | JGI IMG/M metagenome (GOLD analysis project Ga0172379, IMG submission 119756) | Groundwater microbial communities from an aquifer near a municipal landfill in Southern Ontario, Canada - Groundwater well OW334 metaG | ecosystem: Environmental > Aquatic > Deep...
CGATGGAAAAGATGAAGTGATAGTTGGCGCCGGGAATGGCGGCGGTCCGCATGTCCGGATTTTTTCGGCTGACGGAAAAATAAAAAACCAGTTTTTCGCTTACGACAGCCGGTTCCGCGGCGGAGTAAGGGTGGCGGCCGGGAATGTTTACAACGCGATCCGCAAAGGCGGCGATCAGATTATAACCGCTCCCGGTCCGGGTCTTAGCGCGGAGATAAAGGTTTTTGACAATAAAGCCAATCTTTTAAGCCGCTTTACCGCTTTTAACAATAATTTTCGCGGCGGAATAAGCGTTTCGGCTGGCGACCTTGACGCTGACGGCCGGGGGGAAATAATCGCCGCGGCCGGTCCGGGCGGCGCGCCCCATATCCGTTCTTTTGATTCGGACGGCAATCTTTTTGGCTCTTACTACGCCCTGGCGGCTGATTTTAATAAAGGCGTAAACGCGGGATATGTTAGAATAAAAAAATAATTAAAAATGTAAAATTAAAAATTAAAAATTAAGGTAAAATTATTTCGTGAAAAATTTTTTATAAAAATTTTTCACTCCATAATTTTGAATTTCCCGCCCGACTGAACGCCAGTCGTTCGGGCGGGTGATTTTTAAATTTTTAATTAAAATAATCATATGTCCCATCGCGCGATATTCGGCAAGAAAAACATCCTGGTGGCCGGCGGCGCCGGCTTTATCGGCTCCCACCTTTGCGACGAGCTTATTAAAAACGCCAAGGTAATCTGCCTGGACAATTTTATCACCGGCGATGAAAGGAATATTGACCATCTTTTATCTAATCCGGATTTTGAATTCGTCCGCCATGACATAAGCGATCCGCTTAGCCTTGAATCCCTGCCGGAGCTGGAAAAATTTAAAATTAAATTCCAGGGAGTGCAGGAAATTTACAACCTGGCCTGCCCGGCTTCGCCGAAGAATTTTTCCGAAAATAAGCTGGCTACGCTTCTCGCCAACTCGTACGGGACGAAAAATCTCCTTGACCTCGCGGTTCAGCATGGCTCCAAATTTATCCACTTTTCCTCATCAGTCGTTTACGGCCAGAGCCGGGGATCAGGGGAAAAGATTGCCGAAGACGACTTCGGGCGGGTGGACGCGGTTTCTCCCCGCGGCGCTTACGAAGAAGGAAAAAGGTTTTCCGAGACGCTCGTCGCCAACTACCGGGAGATCCATAAGCTTGACGCCAAAATAATCCGGATTTTCCGGACTTACGGCCCGAGGATGAAATTAAACGACGGGCATATGATTCCCGATTTTATCTTTAACGCGCTGGACGGCAAAGATCTCGTCATCCATGGCGGCGAAAATTTCGCTTCTTCTTTTTGCTATGTTTCCGATCTTATTGACGGGGCGATTAAGATCGCCGAATCGGAAATAAGCGCGCCGGTCAATCTCGGCTCGGAAATTGAGGTTAAATTCCGCGAAGTGGCGGAAAAAATTATCAAAATGCTTGATTCCGGCTCTAAAATAACCTATGATGATTCAATTCAGTATCTTACCCCTGCCTGTCTTCCTGATACCTCGCGCGTCCGCCAGGAATTCGGCTGGCTGCCGGTCGTTACCCTTAATAAGGGTCTTGAAAAAACCATTGAGGATTTAAGGGCGGGCAAAGGGTTGCTTAGAATAGAATGATAATTTAAAATTTAAAATTCATAGGACTTGCGCGTTTGCGCGTAAATACCTCTTTTGTCATCCTGACCCCGAGTTCTCGGGGGAAGGATCTGCGAATGCGGTAATTAATCCAAAGGTAATTCTCTGGATAAAATCAGTCTAAAAATTGACCTATAATTTGATTATCATGTCCGTAGATCCTTCCTCCCTGCGGTCGTCAGGATGACAAAAAAAGTAAGAATCGCCGGAATGACAAAATGAGTTCATTCTTCAAGCGCGTAAGTTTTAATTCATTTAAAATTTAAAATTAAAAATTTATAATTAAATGAAAGTATTTTGCGTTATTCCGGCGTTTAACGAAGAAGAAAATATTGTGGAAGTTATTAAGACTGTTAAGCCTCTTGTTGACGGGGTGGTTATTGTTGACGACGGGTCAGCGGATAAAACCTATGAACTGGCGCGCGCCCAGGGGGTTATCGCTTTAAAGCATCTTTTAAACCGGGGGCAGGGCGCCGCTTTAGAAACCGGAAACCAATACGCTTTAAAAAACAACGCGGATATTATTGTCCATTTTGACGCTGACGGCCAATTTTTAGCCGGGGAAATAAAAGAACTTACTGAATTAATTGAATCCGGCCGGGCGGACATAGTTTTCGGTTCACGCTTTTTAGGCCGGAGTTCCAACATGCCGGTCTTTAAAAGGCTGCTTCTAATGCCTTTGGCCCGAGCCATGAACAGGATGCTGTTCGGAGCCAGGCTAAGCGATCCGCAATGCGGCTTCCGGGCGCTAAACGCCAAAGCGGCCGGAAAAATTAAAATCCAGAGTGACGGCATGGCTCACTGCTCGGAAATAATCGGCAAAGCTTTCCAGTCCGGACTGAAAATAAAAGAAGCGCCAATAACGGTTGTTTATCGGGAATTCGGCCAGAACGCGTCCGGTGGATGGAGAATTATAAAAGATTTGGTATATTCAAAGTTTTTAAGATGAATATATGTTTCAGCAATTAATCGCTTTAGGAGTAGTAATTTTTTTCATCGCCCGGCTTTTTTGGCAGAGAAAAAAGGACGAAATAAGCCGGACGGAATTTTTCTTCTGGCAGGCTTTTTTTCTTCTGGCCGGACTGGCCGTCGTCTTCATGAAAAAAATTGACGAGCTGGTTGCCGGCCTCGGTTTTTCCGCCACCGGCATCAACGTCCTTTTTTACGTTGCCGTGGTACTGCTTTTTTACGTAGTCTTCCGCCTCCGCCTCCGGCAGGAAAAAATGGAAAGGAATATAACCAAAATCGTCAGGGAAATCGCGCTGAAAGGGAAGGAGTAGGGGGTGGCGAAAGAGAAAATTGACCGGTAAAAAGCAGAATGCTATAATGTCTTTGAGCATGAAAATAATATAATCAATAATATGACTTTAACGTCTGAAGAATTTAACAAGCTTGTAAAAAAAGATGATTTAAAGCAACTTGAAGAAAGAATGGAAAAAAAATTTGCCAGTAAGGATGATGTTAAAAAAATTGAAGAAAGGGTTGATAAAGTGTCTGTTCTGGCGCTATGTAACAAACAAGATATCCACGATCTCAAGGAGAGCGTTAAAAGGATTGATAAAAATGTAAATACTATAATAACCACGCTTGACGGGATAACTAAAAATTTTAAAGATCACCAGGAATCTCATGATATCAATCAAATCGCCCACGACCGGTTTGAGAAAATAATTGGGATTCTGGAAAAGAGAACCGGTGTAAGTCCGGTAAGCGTTTAAAATTTTTGGTTCAAATAAAATTTATTTAATTCATAACCCTAAGGAGGTATGAAGAGTCTATTTTTTAAATTAAACCCGATTCGTTGGTCTATTTTTTCTGACGGAAAGTTTTTAGCATTCCTCGCTCTGGCGGGGTTTTTTTATTTCGGGGGAGTTTTTGGCGCGGGCTTAGCCCGGGCGGCGGGCGAATCGGATCATCTCTGGCATTTTAACGAATGCGCCGGAGAGATCGCGGCTCCTTTTCGGGGAAGCGAAAGCCTCAGTCTCGGGGGCAGCGCCTGGAAAGCCGGCAGATGGAATTGTTCTTCCGAACTGTTTTGGTCCGGCGCTCCGATGAGCGCGGATTTTAACGAGCCGCTGACCGCCGGCGAACTGGCAATAAGCGCCTGGGTGAATTTTCCCTATGATAATTCCCGCTTCTTTTTTCGTTTTACGAATCCGTCGGGCGAGGCGGCTAAAATTTCAATAGACTCCGTCTATGTTGACGCGGAAAACCTTACCGGGCCGTTTTCGCGCTTTCCGTCCCCATTTCCGGCTGACGGAGCCTGGCATCAGGCGGTTTTTACGATTAACGCATCCGGAGGATTATGGAAACTCTATTTTGACGGGAATGAAGTTCTTAGCTCAAGCCTTGAAGATTATGAATTTTCCCGATTTTCCCGCCTTGAAATCGGAACTAATAATAACTATACGCTCATGGACGAAATCGCTGTCTGGCGCCGGGCGCTGGACAGCGAAGAAGTAAGAGGAATTTACGGGGCAAACGCCGAAATGCCTCCGGCCGCCCCGGTAATCCCGGCGGATGAAAAAGAGACGCGCCATCTTTGGCAGTTTGACGAGGGAAGCGGGGATATTTTAAATGACGCCGCCGGAGAAACCGATCTAACCCAAAACGCCGATTTCAGCGAGGGAAAATGGGGCGGCGGACTTTCGCAGTCCTGGCAACCGGCCCAAAGGATTGATAAATCCCTGGATAAGGCCATAACCAGCCGGGACTTAACTTTTGAGTTTTGGTTTAAAAACGCGAGCCACCCGAACGAAGGCCGGGGTTCCATATATTTATCCGGCCCAACAGGCAATTTCGGCATCCAGGCTTCGCCTTCCGCCCTTTCCCTTTTTATTCCGGGAGAGACAAAAGCGCTCGGCAGTCTCCCGGCTCTTTCCGATGACGGCTGGCATTACCTTGCTTTAGTCTTTAATTCCCACGACTACCGCTATGATTTTTATATTGACGGCCAAAATATTTACTCTAAGGAGAGTATACCCCTTATTAATCCTTCTTTTGACACCATCCATATCCGCGGCGAGAATTTCCCGTATTCCATTGACGAACTGGCAATTTTTCAGGGCGCCCTTTCCCAAGACGAGATAAGGGAATATTATAACTCCGGTAAGCCCCGCGCCGGTTCCGTCCTTGAGCCGGTGATAATCGTGCCGGGGATAATGGGGAGTGTGTTAAAAGAGGATAATATTTTAATTGATAATGAAATTTGGCCAGATCCCCTAACCTATCTCACAGATCCTATTGACGAACAGTTAAAAAAACTGGAAATGGACAGTTTTGGTTTTTCAAAGGAAAATATCTTTCCGGCCGACGCGATAAGAAGCGTTTTTGGGATTAATTTTTATGGAGGACTGATTGAATATTTAGAGGCAAGCGGGTATGAAGAAGGAAAAAATTTATTTATTTTTCCCTACGACTGGAGGTTAGATTTAAATATCATCGCCGGGGAAGATGAAGACGTGCCGGAAGTTGTAACGCTAAAGGAAAAAATTGACGAAGTTATTAGCCAGTCGGGCTCGGACAAATTGAATATTATCGCCCATAGCATGGGAGGTTTAATTGTTAAGGCTTACGCACAAAAGTATGGACAAGAGCGTATCAATAAATTTATAGACATCGCCACTCCGCACCTTGGTGCGCCAAAAGTGGCTAAGATACTGAATTATGGGGATGATCTGGATATCGGGATTTTTATTAATGATATAGGAATCGGAATATTAAATGAAAGTAAAATTAAAGATATCTCTCAAAACATGCCTTCTATTTATCAACTGCTCCCCAGCGCCCCATATTTTTCATTACCGGGCGAAGAATATGGTCATTACCTGTTTAATGATTCCAATTCGGGCATTAATTTACCCAAAGGCGAGCTGGATTACAATGAGTCAATGCAATATTTAATTGGAACCGGCGAGGACGGAAGAAATTATTTTGTTAATAAGAATTCATTGCTTCACTCAGCGATAGATAATGTTGAAATTGATAATTCATACAATATAGCCGGTTGCGGAAAAGCGACTATCGGAAAAATAGGAGACTTAGGCAAAAAAAAGTTTTTTTGGGATAAATATAAAATAGAATATATTGACGGAGACGGGACAGTGCCTCTAAGAAGCGCCGACTATTACGGAGGAGATAAAAAGTATTACTCCAGAGGCCAGGAGCATTCTAAAATTCTAAGCGCGGACGGAGTAAAGGAATTTATTGGGTCAATATTAAGTGGCAATGAGGCTGGATTTGATTTTTCCCAATATGGCAACTTTAAACAAGATGACAGCATCTGTGGTATAAGCGGCAAAGTGGTGGAATATCATTGCCCGGTAGAAATGCACATCTATGATAATCAGGGCAATCACGCCGGTCCTCTGGAAAACGGCGATATTGAAATGAATATTCCCGGAGTCCAGTATGATATTGTCGGCGACAATAAGTTTGTCTATCTTCCCGAGGGAGGAAGTTATGCTATTACCGGCACGGCAACGACTACGGGAGTTTTAGAGGTAGAAGTGAGCGAGGTTAAAAATAATAAATATATCAATACCGCGTATTTCAGCGATATAAATTTTGACTCCGCATCAACCAAGATAGAATTTAGTCTGGCGGATAATTTAGATGATCAGTTGATTGAAGTTGACAAAGACGGGGACGGAATATATGAAGACAGTTTCGCGCCCGATTCTCTATTAACCGAAGAAGAAAGAAAAGATTTAACAAAACCGAATACCAATATCAGCCTGACCGGAACAGAAGGAAAAAACGGCTATTATGTTTCTGAGGTCGGAATTGAGCTAACCGCCGAGGACGAAAATTCAGGAGTATTAAAAACCGAATACAGTCTAGACAACGGCCAGAGCTGGATAGAATATCAAGGCCGGTTTTTATTGGTAGAAGACGGCGAATACAAAATAATCTATTCCTCAACTGACCGGGCGGGAAACAGGGAAGCGGAAAAAGAGGCGCTAATCCGGGTAGATAAGCTAGCGCCGGAGATATTGATTTTAATCCCGGAGGAGATAAGCCATAACGAAAAATTAAATATTGAATACCTGATTGACGATAATATTTCCGGCGCGGCCACGAACACTATCGCGATATACCTGGATGATAAATTAGTGACTGTCGCGGCGATAGACCTGTTTTACGAAAAGCTCGGCCAGCATGAAATAAAAATCATAGCCGAAGATCTGGCCGGAAATAAGGCCGAGGAAATAAGGAGTATCAGTATCATCACTAATATAGAAGGAACTATCTCGGACGTAACCCGGGCAAACGGTGAAAAGATGGTGAATGAGAAAGCCAGGAGAGAATTAGTAAAAGACCTGGAAAAAATTGAGGATTACATTAAAAAATACGGCCGGCGGGAAGAAAAAAGAGACAAAAGACAGAAAGAACTAATGGACAAGTGCGTGAAGAAAAAAGGGAAAAGCTGGTGCGAGAGCAGGCTGGGCAAAGCGTTCGTAAAAGTTAATTACGGGCTAAATAAGATTCACGATAAAATCGTAGAAGCCCGATACAAACTCATCCTAAAGGAGCTTGAGCTTTACCGCAAGAAGAATTGGGTAACGGAAACGGGGTATGGTATAATTAGGGAGGATTTAAGATATTTAATAGCTAAATTATAAAAGTATGAGAAAGGCTTGCCTATTAGTATTAAGGTATTGGTTGTTTAATATTATCATCCCCGCTTTATTTTTGAGTGGGTTTATGGCAATTAATTTGTCTTATTTATCGTTATTAACGATGGTGTATGTTATTCTTTTTGCCCCGATAGTATTTTTCTTTTCATATTATAAAAAAATAAAAAATCAGAAAATAAATACCCTGCTTATTTCAATGTTAGCTCTGCTGACGCCTTATATAATTTTAGTAACGTTTATTTATTTTAAGATAATTGATATTTCCGTTAATTTAATTCCTTTTGGATAGCTCATTAAATCCTGAAAAAGAAAATATTGCCGAGACATTAATTATTAAGTTTACAGTCCTTAAGTTATCTATAAAAGTATGAGAAAGGAAATTTTTTTACCGGTCACTAACTATTGGATAAGCTAGTTAAGGGAAAACTTTTAAATGCATGAGGAATAGAAAAAAAATTACGGTTCTGCTTATTTTATCTTTAGCGTTTAGCTATTTAACAAAAAGAATCGCAGGAGATATTTATTACTCAATATCTAAACCTATGGGTGGAATTGGTTCCCAATTATCATGCCCGCAGTGTTTGGATGGTTTTATTTTAAGCTACCTTTTTTTCATAAGCTTGTCGTTAAATATGGTTAGAGCAGATAAAAGAAAGATAATTAATTACTTATTTTTTTTGCCTGCCGCGTTATTGATAAATCCTCCTTACGAAGGATTAATTTTTGGAGTCGCATTAATCCTTCTCGGCTACCTCCTCGCTCAGGGAATATTAATGGTAAAAAAGAGAATGGCGCGGAAATAAACCTTCAGCCACAACACATTTCCCCTGTCCGCGGTATATTGACCCCGGAAGGTGGCTGTGCTATTTTCTATAGTAGACGAGTTAATGTAGTGAGATGGTTACAAAACTCCTTTTGCTCCGAGTTGTTCTTTTCGCCCGATACTTCGTCTCGCTGGCGCGAAATGATTTTCAGCGTAGCCCTGCTACGCCTCAAATTATTTCGCTGGCTTTCCTCGTCTCGGACGAAAAGCCCTAACTCTCGCTTAAAAGTAGTTTTGCAACCATCTCAATTCAACATCAGCGTTTTTGTATGAAGATGATTTTTTCCCCATTAAGCCATTCTTCAGTAATCGCTTCCGATTTTTGGCCGGTCTGATTTTTGGCCGGTTTTTCGCTGATTAAAAAAATTATCAAATTTAAATATAAAAGGAGAATTTATTATTTATTAACAGGCTCGGGAAAAGAATTAAAAAAACGCGATTAAAAAGGTCGATCGCGCAAGAATTCAAAAATTACCCTTAGCCAAAAAACGAAAAAAACTATGAAAAAAATCTTAATGAGTTTGTCAATCATCGCCGCTGTCGGCGCGGTTGTCGTAACTGCCACTACCGCTTATTTTAGCGACACTGAAACGTCAACCGGCAACACCTTCACGGCCGGGACGATTGACATCGCCATTGATGGAGAAAATCCAGTCACCAAGCATTTCAACATCGGAGATCTGAAACCAGGAGAAACCGGAAATATGACTTTTAAAGTCAAGAATGTTGGTACAAACCCAGCTAATATTTCCAAGAGTCTTTATAACTTCACAAAGAATGACTCAGGAGAAACCTATCTTTGTCCAGGCGCAGCGAATACATCTTCAGAACCTGAATGTGTTGCGGAGGCTGGAACGCCGAAGGACGACGTAGAGACTCAACTTTACTACGGCTTGGAAGTGAAAGTTTATGCCGATGATGGTGAAATAACACCAATCTGGTGGCAGACTATTTACAATGTTGATCCGTTTAATACGCTGGCTACTGTTTATGGAGCTCATCTGTTTGTTAAATTGGGCGTAGTGCCGCCGCTTGGGCATATGACAGTAACTCAAGCTTACAAACTTAATCCTGACGCTGATAATAAGTACCAGGGTGATGGCTTGAAGTTTGATATGGACATCAAGGCTGATCAACTGGCGCAGGGCGCGGATGGTAATGCGACTGTAACTTTGGAAAATAAGACCGGGGATCCTGAATATGCCGTTATTGTTGATACTTATCAGGGCGTATTGACCTACAAGACTACGAATCCAACCTTTAATTTCAGCTTCACGGGAACGGCTCCAACCTCTGCGAATTATACTTTGGTAGTCGGTGATAATCCATGGACAAACCCGACCGGCGCTTGCGTCCTTGGGGATCACGCTTTCAGCGGTTCAACGACTTTTTCCGGGGATGTTACGTGTCCCACCAGCTTAACAAATGCTAAAGCTTGGCTAGTGCTTACATCAGATTGGAATAATGGTAGCTGGGCAGGCTGGAATCAAGCCTCTTATTTGCTTGAAACCGGTTTAGTCAACTACACCAAAAACTAACTCTGTTTAGTTGAATTTTCTCACCTCGCCTCTTTTTCCAAGGGGCGGGGGAATGAGAATTGAAACAAGTCAATATTCAGATATAAAAAGATGAAAAAAATTATTCTTAGCCTAAGCATTATCCTCGGGGTGGCGGTTACGGCCGTCAGCGCGACGATTTCCTATTTTTCCGATACGGAAACCAGCCAGAACAACATTGTGACCACCGGAACGGCGGATATTGATGTGGACGGCCAGAATCCTTGGGTTGAGAATTTCAGCTTCGGGAATATGTTTCCGGGAGAATCAAAAGAATTCAATTTTAATATAAGGAATGTAGGTTCTTATCCGGTAAGAGTTTGGCAGATTCTGGAAAACGTGGAAAATTCGGAAAACGGCATTACGGGGCCGGAACAGCAATGGTACGATGCTAATAGCGTAACTGAAAAAAATGATATTGATTCGGCGATGGATTTTGAGATGGATGTTGACGGGAAGATGGTCGTCAATAAAGAAGCCGGATTTTCCGTGGCGGATGTTAAAGATTATTATTTGAATTTAGTTAAATTGGATCAGCCTTTTCAGCCAAACAACGGCGACGGTATTTTATACCCCGGCGGAACCATCTCCGTGAGCCACAAATATTATTTTAATCCGGCTAAGGCCGGAAATTGGGCGCAAAGCGATCAACTAACTTTTAACGTGCGGATTTTGGCCCAGCAAGTTGAAACGCCGGAACCGCTGAAGTTGATGTCCTTTATTGACAATAAGTACAATAGCAATAGCTGGATCAGCACAAGAGATAATATTTTGGGATTGCTGAAGTATGAATCAGCCGGTGATAATTTTGATTACAGGTTGGTTGGCAATAATTTACCAGCCGGTACTTATAAGTTAGTTTATTATCCCGACCCTTGGGCCAGTCCGAAGACTGTATTCTTACTTAGCGACGGCTTAAATTCGGACGGAAGTATTTTGGATTCAGGCAATATTAGTTTTAACATAGGAATTGATCTGCCTAATATTGGCGATGATAATTATGGCCATGGCGCTAAAGTTTGGCTGGTTCCAACTTCAGCCTTAGCTGGAAATAATCTAGGTTGGTCGCCAAATAATAATCAATGGCTTTTTGACAATTGGCCGGGACTTATCAATTATAAGAAAGGCGATAAACCGTCGTCTCCGGCCAGCGAATCAATAAAAATAGACGAAGTTTTGTCAACGACCGATTGGACGAGCGAGGCCAGGGATTATTCTTTAGCGAACGTAAATTTTTCCTATGATACTCCGGCTACTAGTCGGCTTTCGGGAACAGTTACCGCTACCGGGTTGAAGCCCTATACTACCTATCAGGTGAAATTCATCGGCAAGCCGACTTGCGCTTATTCGGGTGGAGATGACACGGCCAACGAATATATCGGTTACAAGGGCAGATGGACGGTTCTAAATTCTTCTTGCTCGGGAGACGCATGCAACAGGACAGACGCGGCCTATGAAGCCAATAAAAGTAGTCACGCGGAATGTATTGCCGGTTATTTAGTCTGGGATTTTTTCACAACCGACGGAAGCGGAAACGCGACAAAAAATGTTTTGACTGACTGCAGTTATCATGTCTTATGGTGCAACGGCGGAGCTTGCGGAGCTGCGGATAACAGCCAATTGAAATATCAACCGGAAGCGGGGCTCAACTACCATTACTGCGATGCTGGCGACGTGGAAGGAGAAATTGAAAGAGGAACTTGTGGCGGACTAATTTTAGATAACGGGGATTATGATTTGAATTTAGTCTTGACTGAAGAAAGCTTTCATCAGCCAGAGGGAGTTTGGGCGACGGTCCTCCAAAAAGACATTAACTTTACGATAAACTAATGAAAATCCTGAGGATAATTTACTACCTTTTTATTGCCGTGATAATAATAATCGCTTTGCTTTTAGTTGTTTCCATTTTTTCTATAACCGGAAATTTTAAGGTAATGGTCGTGCAGTCCGGCTCCATGGAACCGGCTATTCATACCGGAAGCATTGTGGTCGCGAAACCGGCCGCGGAATATAAGCAGGGAGATATTATCAGTTTTGGAAAAGCCTCTAAAACCAAAGCTTCGGTAACGCACCGGATTAATGAAATAAAAGAAGTAAACGGCGTGAAAAGCTACGTTACCAAGGGCGACGCCAACAACGCGCCGGATTTAGGCGAAACCGCTCAAAGCGAAATAATCGGAAAAGTTTTATTTTCCGTCCCTTATGCCGGATACGCGGTTGATACGGCGAAAAAACCTTTTGGATTCATGCTGATAATCGTGATTCCGGCGGTGATTATAATTTACGACGAATTAAGGAAAGTGAAAGACGAGATAATAAAGATCAGGGCTAAAAAGAAGGAAGCCAAATATGGCGAAAAAATTAAAAAAGAAAGCGGTGAAGAGGCTAAAGAAGCCTAAGGCAAAGTTTAGAATCGTCTTACTGAAGCCAGAAGAAAAAAAGACGGATATTCTTAAAAAGCGCGTCATGAAGCGGGTGAAGAAAGCGAAGAAGAAGCTGAAAGACGCGGGAAAAGCCTTGAAAAAAACCGCTCAAAAAGAAAAACTGAAAAAAACCGTTCGCGCGGGCGGGGTTAAGGTGGCCGCGGCGTTTTTAGTTATCGGACTTAACTGGGCCGGTCTGGCGGCGGTCGGGGAAACTTTCGCGTCATTTAATGACGCAGAAGTTTCAGGCGGGGACTCTTTTACGGCCGGAAGCCTTGATTTTAGTTTAACCGGCGCTACTGATTTTTCTACTATCTTGCCGGACACGAACGCGATAAGGACTATAGATATCGCGAAAATCGGAAGCCTTGATTTCCAATATCGGGCCCGGGCGGCCAATATTTCCGGAGCGCTTTGCTCTTCTCTTGAAATTAAAGACAATATCGGCGGAAATTATCAGCCATTATCAAGTTTTGTTTCCACTACCACGCTCTTTTCCCTTAACAATGCCATGACTTTTACCGCTCATTTGACTTCCGATGATGCCGGACTGATGAGTAAAACCTGCGAATTCAATTTAATCTTCAGCGGTTGGCAGGGAAATCTTGCTTTCGGCGCCGGCGGGTTTACGAGCGAAAAAACTATCAGCAATACGATTAATTCCGGCAGCTGGGGAGGTAATATCGCTGATCACCTGGTGATTAATGAGGTTTATTATGACGTTGATTCCGGACACGGCCAGGAAAGGTATAACGAATGGGTGGAGTTATACAACCCGACTGCGGCGGCAATTGATCTTACGGGCTGGAAAATTTGCGATGGAGGCGAGTGTGATTTAATCCCGGCCACCAGCACGCCATACATTATCCAGCCCAACGGCTACGCGGTTATTACCGCTTCCAGCACGACCTGGGGCTATTGGTCGGTTCCCGGCAACGCGGTAAAAATAGTCTTAGACGGCAGTTATATAGGAAGCGGCTTGAACGATGGCGGAGACTGGGTCAGATTGATTAACCCGGCCCTCCAGGTAGTTGATTCCATGAGCTATGGAACCGATACTACTGCTTTTGCCCGTCCGGGCGTTGCCGAAGGCCATTCTCTAGCCCGAACGCCGGCCGGAAAAGATACTGATACAGCCGGGGACTGGGAGGATCTTTCCTCGCCCAATCCGGGAACTAATCCGCACACGGTTTTAATGAATGAAATCCTGCCCAATCCGGCCGGGGATGAATTCGGTGAAGACGCGGATCCGATGCCTAAAGGCGAATGGGTTGAACTCTATAATTACGGCGAGTATGAAATAAATTTAAGCCAGTGGAAGATAAAAAATCAGATGGGAAGAGCTTTGGCTATTACCGCGGAAAATACTTCCGGCGCAAGCGCCGTTATTCATCCGGGAGAATGGCTAGTCGTTTATCGGAACGGATCCGATAAATTTGAAATGCTTGATAACGGCGATACTATAACTTTGGCCGACGAAAAAGACCGGCCGGTTGATTTATACACTTATACCGAACCGGCGCCGGAGAATAAATCCTACGCCCGGATTCCGGATTTTTCCGGGGATTGGGTTGATCCTATTCCGACTCCGGGAAAAGCAAACCAAGAGGAAGAAGCGATTATTGAATTATTTAACATAGCGCCGGAGGTAAATTTAAATACGAGCGAAATGTTATTAGACGGTGTTGGCGAGGACGCGCGTGCGCCGGGCGAAAATAATAGTGATAACGCGCCAAGCGCTAGCGCGGTTAACAACGGAGAAGCAACGAAAAATGAGGGAAGCGAAGCGCTTGAATCGGCTGAGAATACCGCTTCTGACGAGACAACCGAACCGGAGGCTAAAATTAATGAACTTACCGCGGACAAACAGGCTGAATCTAAAGAACCTAAAATCGAAACCCCGGCTATGATTGATAGTCCTGAAGCAGTTGTAATACCGGAAGAGCCGGTAATGCCGGACATTCAAGCCGTTGAAATTATTAATAATACTGAAAATAATGAGGCAACGGTTAGCGCTCTTCCGCCTCCGGCCGAGCAGGCGGTTTCCGAGCCGGCGACAGAACCGACGCCAATAAATATTCTGTCTGAAAGCGCTCCAGCGGAAACTGGATAAAATAACTAAAATGACCGGAAAAAATATTAAAAAAATTCAATTGATGTTTGGTGCTCTGATTTTAGCGGCCGGTTTTTTCGCGGCTTCTTCGGCTCGGGCAGGAACCAACCTGGTGGATGTTCTATTTGAATACCCAAAGCTTTTTGATGAAGCAAATTTTTTGCCAAGCCAGAGCGTAAGCCGCTGGGTAAAGGTAAAAAATGTTTCAGCCGAAAGCCAGACAATAATCGCCAAAATCAAAGACCTTGAAGATACGGGCAATTTAGGAACTCAGATAAATCTTAAAATAAAAAAGGGAGGCGCGGTTTTGCAAAGCGGGACTTTGACCGGTTTTTACCTTGACGGAGAAAAGATTTTATCCGCGATTTCGCCGGGAGAAGAAGTAGAATATGTTTACGAAGCCACTTTTAATCCCGCTTCCGGCAACGGAGATAAAGGGAAAACCCTTACTTTTAACATTGACGTCGGCTCGCAGTCAACCGAATCAGTCGGCGGCGAAGGCGGCGGGGGCGGTTCCGGAGGAGGCGGCGGGGGTTATACGTTTTCGGATTTGATTATTTATAATGAAGCCGTTCGGGTGATAAGCGGCACCGAAGCGGAGATTACCTGGCTGACCAATAAAAACGCCACTTCAAGGGTTATTTACGATTCAGCCAGCCATCCGGATATAACGGGAGAAGTTCCTCCAAATTACGGCTACGATTTTTCCAATTCGGAAGACTCAACGATGATCACCGGGCATTCCATGACCTTAACCGGGCTAACGCCAGCGACGATTTATTATTTCCGGCCGATTTCTCACGCCTCGCCGGAAAAGCTTGGGACTGAACTTGCTTTCACGACTTTGGCCGCCGGAAGTCAGCCCCTGACAATTGAACCGCCGGCCGTTGAAGCGCCCGAAGGTCAGGTTTTGGGCGAAAAAGTCGTCAACGGCAAAGCGGCGGCGAAACCTCGTCCTTTATCGGCGGTTTTAGGAGAAAAACTGGCGGCTACCGGTTTTGAACCGGCGGAGCTTGTTGTTTTGCTTATGGCTTTCGCGTCCTGCCTTTTAGGGATATTCATTATTAAAAATAAAAAGCTCGCTAAAAAATGAAGATTACCGGAAAAAAAAGGGTATATTTATCAAAAGCTCCGGTCGTGATACTGGAGCTTTTGACGCTGGCGATCGCTTTGTACATAATAATTCTTCCGTTTTATCCGGAATTGAGATACCGGTTTTCCAATAAGATGGACGGAGGAGAAATGAATTCGGACAACCGCGACATAAATCAAGTGAAAATTTTGACCGGAGAAATTTTAAGCCGTTTGAACGAAACGGAAAATCAGCAGGCGGTTAACCGGATGATTATCCTTAAAATCGGCGTGGATGCGCCGATAGCGGAATCCGTAAGCGCTGATGCCGGCATGGCCAAGGGAGCCTGGCGGGAGCCGGAAACCTCAACGCCCGACCAGGGCGGGAACACGGTGATTACCGCCCACCGGTTCAAATATCTTCCGCCTTCCAACCTGACTTTTTATCTTTTGGATAAGCTTGAGCAAGGTGACCTGATTGGCGTAAGCTGGAAAGGCCAGCCGTATTACTACCGGGTTGAAGAAATTAAAAGAGTGGAACCGGAAGACGTTTCTATCCTGGAAGCGAGCGACAAACCGATTCTAACCCTCTATACCTGCGACCCGATATACTCCCAGAAAAAAAGACTGGTCGTGAGAGCCGCGCTGATAGAGTAATGAATTATAATTTATAATCCATTAAATAAATATGGAAAAATTTGAAGAGGGAAAAGTTGTTAAAGAAAGAGCGACGGACATGGAATTAGCGCTATTCTTAATTAAACACATTTCCAATCCCTGCGAGGATGAGCATGGACACAACATAAGAGATTTTTATATTAGAGAGGCAGAAAGGGCTTTAGGAGAATTTAGCGACTCGGAAGCAAGGAAATTACTTGAAGATGCCATAAAAATATTCAGAATAGCGGGATCACCCCTGTAATCCCGGCCGGCCAAAGGCGTCTTATCTTAACGGAATATTAATGTTAGGGCGTTATTTCGCTCCTGACGGCGATTTTCGGCTTCTGCCCGGCTTACAAACTGCTTGGCTGGAGCGCCAATAAGGAAGAAATCCTTCGGGCTCCGACACCTCCACCCAATCCGGCAGTTTAATTGACCAATCTGGCAAAAGCTAAACTTAAAAAATCACCCCACAAGATGAGGTGATTTTTTAGTTTCGGCTTTAACGATAACAACGGAGACCTAAAACTTAAAAACGTCCGAAAATTTGCCGATTAAAGGCAAGGGAGTTTCTTTTCCGCCGACCGCGTTACTGATGCCGATGATTAATAATACCAACGTTCCCAAGCTTAAAATCCAGTTAATCGAGTACCAAAAATAAAACGGCATTATCCGGCCGATAACATTTATCAGTACTACGAGAAGAAATAGGACTAAGCCCTGCTTGGTGTGGTATTTTACGAACGAATCTTTTTTCGCGTCGCCGGTTAATAGCGGAATAAAAAATAAAATATAGGCGACGATTGCCATCGCGATATTTTTTTTCCCGCCGAATACTGGGGGATCTTGTGCCATACGATTAAGTTAAAAAATTAACTTAAGCCTTAAATTAAGTGAGTAAATTCTTCGACCTTTATATTTTATGATTATGACTGTTAAAAAAAATTTAAAACAGCACTTCTAATTTGCCCATCATGGGATTATCGATGGAAAAAGTCATGTGCAATGTCAGTCCGACCCGGGAAACGTATAGGCGGCCGCCTTCGGACTCGTCAATTTTATAGCCCAGCTCTTTGTATTTATTCTCTACCGCCTCTACGTCCGCGCGGGTAGTGAGCCGCGGGAAAATATAGGTAAGCCACATGCTTTTCATGTTGTCTTTCAGCTTAACCTGGTTCGCGAACAGCTGGTTAAGTATTGGCAAAAGTTCATCATTAACGGTTTGGTTTTTATCCCCCTCTACCGCGGCCGCTTTGGTATTTTCGTAATTTATGAGTGCCCAGGTTTTGGCCGTGTTGGTTGTCGGCTGGCCGGACGCGCTTTGCGTCAGAAAAGAGCAAATAGGCGCTATGGAAGTTTTTTTATACGGGCTAATATTGCGAGCCGTGTTCTTTATTGTCGGAAGTTTTTCCTTAACCTTTTTATTGATATTCAATTTTAAGTCCGCGGTTTTCCCGGCGTTCATGTCATTCATCACCAAATACTGGCTTTGGTCTTCCAAAGCCGCGTCGCGGAAATCGCGGGCGCCAACATAACCCTGCACTTTACCGTTTACATCCACTTTAATTAATGCCGCTTCCTTGTACGGCTCCAGGCTCAACATAACCATATGCTGTTTGGTTGTTAACATGCTCGCCGAAATCGCGACGCCTTTGTCGGCCGTCGCCGTGATGCCGTAGCCGGACAAATCCCGTTCGGCCTCGATTTTTTTCACCCAGACGGGATTGACGTCAGGATCAATTTTTATAAGCTCTATATTTGAAGCCAGGGCGGTTTTTGTAAAACCGGCGGCAAGGTCATGAATTACGTCCTGCATGATAACGAATTTATTGTCCGCGGTTTTTACCACTTGAAAATCGTTTGAGGTGACGCTGGAAGGCAAATTGACGGTTAATTTTTTCGCCCATTGGTATTTGCCCGCCTTGTCGACTTTTACGGCGATAAAAGCGCGCACCGAGAAGCTCGTTACCTCTTTGGAAACTCCGGCGTTCAAGCCGGTGGTTAAAATTAAATTTTCATAGCCAAAAGCCAAAAAGCCGCCGTCCGGGGTTGGCTTAACCGCGCAGAAATCCCCGCCCGCCATGCGGATTTTAGTCTTTCCTATGGTTAAGGTGCTGCTTGCGTAGCTGGTGGGCGCGCTTATTTCCGACGGAATCATCTCCAGGCTTTTCGCCCAGACAACATTCAGCTTGCTGTCCAATCTAACCATTGTCGGCAAAGCGTGCGGCACCACTTCCGACCCTAAAATATTTTTCGGCTGGACGGTTTTAGGAACCTCAATATTAGCCAGGGCGATATAACTGCCGTCCGGAAGCCTTTCCATATCTTCGGCCTCCCAGCTCATTTTTTTAGCTGTCTGCACCTTGCCGTTTTTATCAACTTTAATAAGCGCGCTGTATCTGGGAATAGTATCCGTATCGCCGTCGCCATTGCCATAACCGGTTTTTAAAAGGCGGCCGAGAATCATAACTCCGCCGTCCGGCAAGGCCCACATTTTCTGCGGCCGGTCCTGGCTATGGTCGCCGAGCATTAAAGACCATATTAAACCGCCTTTCGAATTCAGCTTGGTTACTAAAATATCGCCGTAAAGCTCCTTTTTATTTTCATCAACAAAGTCCAAAACATCGTTAGCCATGATAATATTGTTGTCAGAGGTTTCCACGGTTATTCGGCCTATCCGCCGGGAAGACATAGCTCCAAGGGCCAGGCTTTGGCTAGAAAACCAGCGGCTCCAGGAAAGATCGCCTTTTAAATTGGTTCTAAAAATAAATGGGTAGGGCGCCGCCATGCCCGCGGCCGGAATGGTATCGCCGGTAACCAAAAAACCGCCGTCTTTAGTAGGCGAAACGCCAAAGCCGTCGGTTAAGTCTAGCAAATGGTAGGTTTTTAAAAGAGTGGAAGAATTAATCGGAGTTGCCGGGCAGGGAGCGGCGGTTTGCGCTTCTTCTTTGGGCTCGACGCTGGCGACAATTAGAAGGGCGCCCAAAATTGCTAATGAGGAAATGATCCTTGATTTGGATAAGAAAATATGGGGTTTTCGCCGGCGACGCATATGAATATATTATACCATACATAAGTATTATATACAGCAGAGCCAATTTTTAGTCGCGGTTCGGAGGAATGGGATAGCATCTCGGCCATTTTAAAGCTTTTTGGCGGTTGATTTTTTAGGCAAAAGGGAATATACTGTTAAAATAACTTTTAACCGAAATAACCCGGTAATTTTTGTGTCGGGTTCATAATTTCAATATGGGCATACTTACAAAAATTTTTGGCGATCCGAACGAAAAAACAATTAAATTGCTTCAGCCGATTGTTGATAAAATAAATTCATTTGAAGCTAAGTACGAAAAATTAAGCGGCGAAGAACTGAAAAACGCGACCGCGGTCTTACGCGAAAAACTGGAAGCGCTTAAAAAGAAAATGGATGAGAAAGCGGCTTTGGAAGGAATTCTTCCCGAGGCTTTCGCGGCGGTTCGGGAGGCTTCAAAAAGAGTTAATAAACAAAGGCATTTTGACGTGCAGATGCTAGCCGGCATAATTTTATTTCGCGGCCAGATCGCGGAAATGAGAACCGGCGAAGGAAAAACTTTGGTCGCCACTCTGCCTTTATACTTAAACGCTTTGGCCGGCCGGGGCGCGCACCTAGTTACCGTGAACGATTATCTCGCCCGGGTGGGAGCCGGCTGGATGGCGCCGATTTACGCGGCTTTAGGAATGACGACCGGTATTATCGCTCATGAAGCCGGATATGTTTATGACCCTGAATACCGCGACGAATCAAAGTTTGACGACCGGCTCATGCATTTAAAACCGGTTGACCGGCGTTCGGCTTACGCGGCCGATATAACTTACGGCACCAACAACGAATACGGTTTTGATTTTTTAAGGGACAACATGGTTAGCCGCCAGGCGGAGATGGTTCAGCGCGAGCTTTTTTTCGCCATTGTTGATGAAGTGGACTCAATTTTAATTGACGAAGCCCGGACGCCTTTAATTATTTCCGCTCCGGCAGAGGAATCAACCGACAAATATTTTAAATTCGCCGGGCTGGTCGGAAAATTAAACGAGGATGAAGACTACAACCTGGACGAGAAAATGCGGACCGCGACCCTTACGGAAAATGGCATAAAGCGGATGGAGCAATTTTTAGGCATAGATAATATCTATACGGTCGGCGGAGTAAAAGAAGTGCACCATATTGAGCAGGCTTTAAAGGCCCGGGTGCTTTTTCGCCGCGACAAAGATTACGTCGTAAAAGACGGGGAAGTGATTATTGTTGATGAATTTACCGGACGGCTCATGCACGGCCGGCGCTATTCAGAGGGTCTTCATCAGGCGATTGAGGCGAAAGAAGGCGTTAAAGTCCAGCGCGAGTCGCAGACTCTCGCGACCATAACTTTCCAGAATTATTTCCGGATGTACGAAAAATTGTCCGGCATGACCGGAACGGCTTTAACTGAAGCCGAGGAGTTTTACAAAATTTACGGGCTGGAAACGATTGTGATTCCGACGCACCGGCCGATGATTAGGAAAGACTTAAACGACCTTATTTACAAAACCGAAGAAGCAAAATATCTCGCCGTTGCCAGAGATGTGAAGGAAAGGCACGAAAAAGGCCAGCCGGTTTTAGTCGGCACGATTTCCATTGAAAAAAATGAAGTGCTCGCCGGATTAATGGAGCGCGAAGGGCTTAGGCCGAATGTTTTAAACGCAAAAAACCATGAAAAAGAAGCCATGTTCATTGCCGAAGCCGGTAAGCTCGGAGCCATAACCATTGCCACCAACATGGCCGGCCGGGGAGTGGATATTATTTTAGGCGGCCCGGCGGCTGGCGCTGAAGCCGGAACCGACAAAGCCGCGCAGGAAAAAGTTAAGGAACTCGGCGGTTTGCACGTTATCGGCACCGAGCGCCACGAAGCCCGGCGCATTGATAACCAGCTCCGCGGACGGGCCGGACGGCAGGGCGATCCGGGTTCAAGCGCCTTTTACGTCTCAGTGGAAGACGATTTGATGCGGATTTTCGGCGGCGACCGGATGAAAAACCTCATGACTACCCTCCGCGTTCCGGAAGATATGCCGATTGAAAATAAGCTCATAAACAAATCCATAGAGCAGGCGCAGAAAAAAGTGGAAGCCAATAATTTTGATTTAAGAAAACATCTGGTTGAATATGACGATGTCATCAATAAGCACAGGGAATCGGTTTACCGGAGGCGGAAGCAGATATTAAAGATGGCGGACAGGCCAGCGGAAGTTGGAAAAGCGGAAAATGTTGAAGAAAACAAAAACTCTGCAGATAGTTTAAAGTCAGTAACCGGAAACAGGGATGAAGTTTGCGATTTTGCCAGTCGCGATCCAAAAGATGCGCGGACGCTTAGCGATATAATCTTAGGCATGACCGAAAACGAAATTGAGCAGGTAGTCTGTTTCCATACCGTAAGCGACCAGATTAAAGACTGGAACATAACCGAGGTTTACCAGGTGGCGCAGACGATTTTTCCGGTTGAAGAAAAATTAAAAGAAGACCTTTTAAATATCGCCGGCGAAGGAAGTAAACTGAACAAGGCGCGGGGCCGGACAGCGATCATTGACCACCTTATCGGGCTGGCCAAAGATTATTACGCCAAATTGTCCGTCGCGGCGGAGAACGCCGGAATAAAATGGCAGGACGTTGAAAAGCAAATTCTTATCCGCTCCATTGACTTAAACTGGGTTGAGCATCTTGAAGCCATGGATTACATGCGCCGGGGCATCGGGCTCCGGGGCTATGGCCAGCGCGATCCGCTCATGGAATATAAAAAAGAAGCTTACCGGATGTTTAACGAATTAAATTCTTTAATCCAGAAGCAGGTGGTTTATAATATTTTTAAAGTCGGCGATTTAGGAGCCATGGAAACGCGCGCCGCCGCTTTAGCCAAAGAACCAGCCGGACTTACTAACCGGCCGATAAAGTTAAGCGCCCCGGCCAAGGAGATGACCAAAGGCGAAGGAATGGAAGTAAAGGCTGAATATGTTATAAGACGCGAAAGAGATGATCAGGGTGAAAAAATCGGCCGCAACGACCCCTGTCCGTGCGGAAGCGGGAAAAAATATAAGAAATGCCATGGAGCGTAGTTTATATAAAGAAAAAGAAGTTTGTAACATAAGGGGAAGCGGTCTTTCAAACAACGGGAAGCAAAGGAGTGTAAGGTGTGCCAGAAGTGTAGTGAACAATATTTTGAGGCTGAGTGTATTCGGTGCCAGAAGTCAGTGGCGCTGGATAAAAGAAATCCGGCTACGGAAATAACCCTCGTGACCCTCGGGATCGTTTCCGAGGCGCAGAGGTTTTACGGAGGAGCTTTGCCTCTTATTCATGAGGTTTGGCTTTTCTGCGCCGCCTGCGGGCGGCGAAATTCGCGGACGGTTTTTGACGTATACCGGGGAGCGGCCGAGTTCCATTTCGGACAGAAAAATCTTCGCCTGCTCGCGACCGCGCCGGGCGGGTCGCAGGTCGACCCCGAACGAGGCCACTTTTTAAGCGTGACCGAGTACTTGCCCGGCAGGATCGGGCGGGCGTTTGAGGTTCAGGTTGGCGCCGTTAGTTTCCGACGTTTGCTTGACCGGTGGCACACCGACGTGTCGTCCAGTATCTACTGGATAATAATGCACGGGCGGTGCAAACCTGTAGGTTTTGACCCGCCGCCGACCCGGTGCGAACCGACCGGCTGACGCAGGTAAGGCGACCGGTCCGGTCGCTAAACCAGATAACCCCCGCGGTCTCCCCAGAGAGGCCGCATCACCAGAGCGTGTTAAATTTTTAATGTTTTCTGGTGAAATAGGGAATAATTAAAAGACGTGGATTAATGGCTAAGGCTTTATCCTCTTGATTTTTGTTCATGATTGATATAATATAATGACAAATGCGGTTTAGCGTTTTTCTTTTTTTAACCCAACAATAAATTCAATAAACCAATATGGCCAATATCCTTGAATCACTTCTTAATCCCGGCGAGCGCGGAAAAGTTCGCTGGATTTTTGTTTTAATCATCATTATCGCTTTAGGCGCCGGGCTTATTGTCGGCGGAAATTATTATAACCGCGGGGCTGACTGGCTCTCGGGCAAAACCAATAATTACGTAAAACTGCCGCATGTTAAGGAATTTCCTTTTCGGCTCGGCTTGGATCTACAGGGCGGAACCCATCTCGTCTATAAAGCCAACGTGGAAAATATTCCGGCGGCTGAGCGGGCGAACGCTTTAGCCGGAACGCGCGACGTTATAGAGCGCCGGGTTAATGTTTTCGGCGTGTCCGAACCGGTCGTGCAGACTAACCGGACAGGAGCCGGTGAATATGAAGTCGTCGTTGAACTGGCCGGAGTAAAGGACGTTAATGAAGCCATAAAAATGATCGGCGAAACCCCGATCCTTGAATTTAAGGAAGAAAAAACCGGCGCCCCGGAGCTTACGGCCGAACAGAAAAAACAAGTTGACGATTTTAATAAAGCGGCTGAGTCCCGGGCGGTTGAAGCGCTCGGGAAAATAATTTCCGGCGGTGATTTTTCCGCCTTGGCGAGAGAATACTCCGAAGACACCGAAACTAAAGACAAAGGCGGGGATATGGGCTTCCTGACCGAATCGCAAGAGCCGCAAGTGGTTAGCGCGGTAAAGAACCTTGAGCCGGGAAAAACTACTAATGATTTAGTCCGGACTTCCGGCGGCTATGAAATTTTTAAGCTGGAAGGAAAAAGGGAAAAGAAAAATCCGTTTAATAGTAACGAAACTGAAAAAGAAATTAAGGCCTCGCATATCCTAATCTGCTACGAGGGGGCAACGAGATGCGAAAGCAAGCTTTCCAAAGACGACGCTTTAAAGAAAATTAACGAATTAAAGAGCCAGGCTAACGCCGCGAATTTTAAGGAGCTCGCTAAGAAAAATTCAACCGAACCCGGGGCGGCGCAGAGCGGAGGCGATTTAGGCTGGTTTTCTTCCGGAGCGATGGTTAAGGCTTTTGAAGACGCGGCTAAAAGTTTAAAAGTCGGCGATATCTCCGCGCCCGTTGAAACCGAATTCGGTTATCACCTTATCTTTAAAGAAGGCGAGCGGCCGGTTGTTGAATATAATGTCAGAAATATTTTAGTAAAAACTAAATCCGAGGCCGAAGCCGCGGCCGGAGCGGATGCCGAGTGGCAGAACACCGAACTGACCGGAAAAAACCTTAAAAGGGCGATTGTCCAGTTTGACCCGAACGACAACATGCCGGAAGTGTCTTTGGAATTTGACGACGAAGGGTCGCAGATGTTCGCCGATATTACGAAGCGAAACGTCGGCCGGCCGGTAGCGATTTTCCTTGACGGCTTCGCAATCAGCGTTCCGACCGTTAATGAAGAAATAACCGGCGGCAAAGCCGTTATCTCGGGAAAATTCAATATCAACGAAGCGAGGCTCCTGGCTCAGCGTTTAAACGCCGGCGCCCTGCCGGTTCCGGTTGAACTCGTAAGCCAGGAAAACGTCGGCGCGTCTTTAGGCCAGGAATCCATCCGGGCGAGTTTTATCGCTGGCCTCTTTGCCTTCGCGCTGGTCGCGCTGTTTATGATCCTTTTTTACCGTTTCCCGGGATTTTTAGCGGTCTTCGCCCTGATTATATATTCGCTTATTGTTATGGCGGTCTTTAAGATCTGGCCGGTGACCCTTACTTTGGCCGGTCTGGCCGGGTTTATTATGTCCATCGGCATGGCTGTTGACGCGAACGTCCTTATTTTCGCCCGTCTCAGGGAAGAGCTCCGCCGGGGAAAACCTTTAGACGCCGCTCTGGAAGAAGGATTTATGCGCGCCTGGCCGTCTATCCGCGACAGCAATTTTTTTACCATCATCACCTGCGTCATTCTTATTTTCTTTACCACGAGCGTAGTCAAAGGCTTTGCCATCACCTTAATAATCGGCGTGGCTGTTTCTATGTTTTCGGCAATTATTATAACCAGGAATTTTCTAAGGCTTATTCCGACTTCCTGGCTGGAAAAAAAGAATTGGCTAATAGGAGTGCATAAATAAATCCCATAACTCAAAACCCGTAACTCATAACTTAAAACCTGAATTCACGCAAAAAATAACGGCGTTATGGGTTATGCGTTATGGGTTATGAGAAATCTATGACTAACTACAAAATCGTCCAGCATAAAAACATCTGGCTTTCAGTATCAATATTTTTATTCGTCGTCGCCCTGGTGGGTTTAATTACTTTTGGCCTTAAATTTGGCATTGATTTTACCGGCGGCAGCCTTTTAGAAGTGAATTTTAATAGTAGCCGTCCGACCGTTGAGGAGGTGGAAAAAAATCTCGGGGATCTTAATTTGGGAAGCTTAACCGTCCAGCCGGTCGGCGAAGCCGGCATGATTCTACGCTTCCAGGATTCGTCAAAAGAAAAAGAAGAGCTGGTGATGGGAAAACTCGGGGACGTAACGCAGATCCGCTATACCGCGGTCGGGCCGTCCATCGGCGAGGAGCTGAAAAGAAAAGCCGTTTACGCGATATTCTGGGTTTTAGCCGCTGTCGTAATTTATATCAGCATTGCGTTTCGCCGGGTTTCCAGGCCGGTTTCTTCCTGGAAATATGGAATTTCCGCCCTTATTGCCATGATCCACGACGTAATAATTACCATTGGCGTTTTTGCTTTTCTCGGAAAATTTTACGGCACGGAAATAAACACCCCGTTTGTGGCGGCCGTCTTAACCGTTCTCGGCTATTCCATCCATGATACGATCGTGGTTTTTGACCGGGTTCGGGAAAACCTGCCGAGAAGCGACGAGGATTTTACCGGCACGGTGAATACCAGCCTTAACCAGACCTTAGTCCGTTCCATAAACACGTCCATGACCGTTATCCTCACCCTTCTCGCGGTTTTAATCTTCGGCGGCGCGTCAATCCGGGTTTTTGCCTTAGCCTTAACCATCGGCATCTTTATCGGAACTTACTCTTCAATCTTCGTTGCCTCGCCTCTCCTCGTCTTATGGGAAAAATGGGGGAAGAAAGCCTAAAATTAAACGTTTTTTTGAGAAATCTCCTTTTACCGGGGGATTTTTTCTTTTTGACATAACCGGGGGGTTTAGGTAAACTGGGTATACCTCTCATAACTCGTAACTCGTAACGGGTAAAACTTAATAGAATGATTACTGGCGGCGGGTTATGAGTTTTGAGTTACCTTGCCTGCCGGCAGGCAGGTGGGTTATGAGAAAAATTTTATGTTAAGTAAACTTTTGGGAAAATTCAGTAAAGATATCGGCATTGATTTAGGAACCTCTAATACCCTCGTTTACACTCCGGAAAAGGGCATTACGATTAATGAGCCGTCGGTCGTCGCCGTCAACATGCGGACAGACGAGATTTTAGCCGTGGGCGAGATGGCGAAAAAAATGGTCGGCAAAACTCCGGCTCATATCCAGGCCATAAAGCCGCTTGTTGACGGGGTGATTTCCGATTTTGAAGTGGCGGAGAAAATGCTTAAATATTTTATTGACAAAGTGCACGAAGAGAGTTTCTCCCTCATGCCCCGGCCAAAAGTCGTTATCGGCATCCCGCTGGATATAACGGAAGTAGAAAAAAAAGCCGTGGAAGACGCGGCTAAATCGGCCGGCGCCCGGATCGTTTATTTAATAGAAGAATCCATGGCCGCGGCTATCGGCGCCCGCCTGCCGGTTACCGAAGCCACGGCGACCATGATTGTTGATATCGGCGGCGGAACGACAGAAATCGCGGTCATATCTTTGGGAGGCGTCGTAAACTGGAAGACCCTGCGGGTGGCGGGCAATGAAATGGACAATAATATTATTCAGTACATCCGCGAAGAATCCAGCATTTTAATCGGCGAACAGCTGGCTGAAGAAATAAAAATCAGGATCGGCTCGGCCACGCCCTTAAAAGACCCGATGGAAATGCAGGTGCGCGGCCGCGACCTTATAAACGGACTGCCGCGCTCGGTTGACATCACCGACACGCAGATCCGGGAAGCGATCAGCCGTTCAGTCAACCTGATTATTGAAAATATAAAAATCACCCTGGAAACCACTCCGCCCGAGCTGGTGGCTGATATTTACGAGCATGGCATAGTCTTAACCGGCGGCGGGGCGCTACTCCGGGGGTTGGACAAAGAAGTCGCCCAGGCCATAAAAATTCCGGTCCGGGTGGCTGACGACCCTTTAACCTGCGTTGTCCGGGGGACGGGGATCCTTCTCGCCAACCCGGAACTTTTGGCAAAGGTGGTAACGCCGGGAACGGGGGAAATGTGATAATTAATTACAAATTAAGAATTAAAAATTAAATTGCCTCTTGTGAACGAACGCGCGAATTACTGATAATGCAAAAATTCGTAATTCGTAATTCGTAATTCGTAATTTTTAATTTGTAATTAATTGTTGTTAATTAAACATATGGGTTATAAAAATAAGATCACTAAAAATAAAATATTCATTTTCATGGCAGTTATCGCGCTGCTTATTTTTTTGCATTTTTTAAAATTGACCGGTCCGCTTGAATCCGGGTTGACCTATATTTTTAATCCTTTTTTCAGCGGTTTTTATTCGGTTTCAACCAATATCCGGACCCGGGTGGACGAAGAGATGGGCAGGCAGGAATTGCTTGAGTCTTTAAAAACCATGGAAATTGAAAGGAACCAGCTGGTCGTTGACAACGCTAAAATGAAGGGTCTGGAAGATGAAAACGAGACTTTAAGGAAATACCTGAACTTTTTTGAAGAGACAAAATACCAGTCAGTCATGGCTTCGGTTGTTTCCCGGTTCGCGCCGGCCGAAACCGAAGGGGAGGTGATGATTAATAAGGGCGAGAAAGAAGGGGTGGCGCCCGGGCTCGCGGTTATTGACAGCCAGGGGATAATCGTCGGCAAAGTGGCCGCGGCAAAGGAGCATGTTTCGCTTGTTAACCTGACGACTGACAGCCGGTGCCGGCTGGCGGCAGCCGTGGAAAATTCGGATAAAACCATCGGTGTTACGGGCGGGGAACTCGGGCTTACCATAAAAATGGAATACGTGCCGCAGACCGAAAACCTGCAGACCGGGAATATTGTCGTTACCTCGGGGCTGGAAAAAGGCATTCCTAAAGGCCTGGTTATTGGAAAAATCAGCGAGGTCAGGCGGGAATCAAACGAACTCTGGCAGACCGCGGTGATTGAACCGGTTGTTAATCTGAACGAGCTTACTATAGTATCCGTTTTACTGCCGTAAATTATAAGGATGCTGATTGCGATTTAGTTCTTTGGTTAATTCTGTAGGCAAGCATTAAGTTAGCGCTTTTAATTCCCCTCTTGAGAGGGGTGGCGCGTCAGCGCCGGGGTGTGTAGGGATGATGATGTTCGCTTTGTATTGATAATTGGCAGAAATATTTCATCCCAACCCACCCCGCCCCTCCGGGGCACCCCTCCCAAGAGGGGAATTATTACCCATAAAATTGTTAAAAGAGTTCGTAATCTAATCATTTTATGCTAAATAAAATAATCTACTTTTTTTTCCTGATTCTCGGTCTTTGCACCCTGCAGATCGCTTTTATCGGCGGACTGCCTTCAGTTTTTTCCGGCCTGAACGTTGTTATAGTCGCCCTGATTTTCATTCTGGCTTTAAAGGATTTTTCCCGCGCCGCTATATTGGCGGTTGGCGCCGGACTGATTGAAGACGTTTACTCTTTTTCGCCTTTTGGTCTGCATATTGTTTCTTTTTTTCTTACCCTCTTAGCCGTCCATTTTCTTTATGTCAGTTTTTTTACCAACCGTTCGCTTTATTCTTTTTTAGCCCTCGCCAGCCTCGCTAGCCTGACCTATATTTTATTAGAAAAGATTACCGCTATTTTTGCCGGCTACTTTAGCGGGCAGGCAATAAGTTTTTTCGGCTGGGGGTTTTTATCTTCCATTTTCCGGGCGGTTGTCCTTAACGTCCTTTTAGCCGCGGCGGTTTTTTATGTTATTAATTTTATCAGCCACAGGTTTAAGCCGGTATTCTTAGTCCGGCGCCGTTAACCCCCTCTTACTCTCCCCCTTGCGAAGGGGGAGAAAATTCGGTTCGCGATAAAAGCCAATATTCATGAATTTTTTAAATTTTAAAAATCAGAGCCGTAAAAAATCCGACGCTTTCGCGGTGCAGACCGGGAGGTTTGAGCGGCTTAACACGGATTACCGGGAGAAATGGTCGGATGATTTTTTAATGGGAAAGGACGAATCCAAAGGAACGCTGAAAAGGAATTTTGATTTTGGCCGACTAAAGTTTTTAAACGTTTTTCTCGCCTTAGCTCTCACTCTGCTAATCGGCCGGACCGCCTGGCTCCAGGTTGTAAAAGGGGATTACTATTATGGCATGGCCGAAGGCAACCGGGTTCGGATTTCCCGGATTGAAGCCAAACGCGGGGTGATTTACGACCGGAACTATAATCCGCTCGTCCGGAACGTCGCTAACTTCATGCTTTACGTCATCCCTTCGGATTTGCCGGCTGACGAAAAAGAGCGGGACAATCTCGCCGGCAGAGTGGCCGAGATTATGGCCGTAAAAAAAGAAGACGTGATTTTAATAATCAATTCCGTTGACCGCAAATCTTTTGAGGCTTACCAGCCGCTGTATATCGCCGACAACATCCCGTACGAAACAGCCATCCGCCTGGATCTCCTTTCTTCTGGGGAAAAGGGCGTCGTGCTTTCCTCTAAAACCCGGCGGGAGTACAATTTGTACTGCAATTCCATGTCCCATGTTCTTGGCTATACGGGAAAAATCAGCCCTGACGAGCTTAAAAAATACGGGGAAGAATATCTGCCGATTGATTATATCGGCAAAAACGGGGTTGAATATTTTTGGGAAAGCGAACTGCGCGGCCGCGACGGTAAAAAGCAGATTGAAGTTGACGCTCTCGGGAAAGAAAAGAAAATACTGGGAGAAGAAAAAGGCGTTGACGGCAACAACCTGGTTTTGGCCGTTGACATGGTAATGCAGAAAAAGTTAGAAGAAATTATCGCCAGCCGGCTAAAAGAAGCCGGATTAAAGAAAGCTTCGGCTATTACTATGGATCCGCGGAACGGGGAAATCCTTACCATGATCAGCCTGCCGGCCTACGACGATAATCTTTTCGCCCGGGGGATAACCGGCGAAGAATATTCCAATCTTTTAAACGATGAAAACAAGCCGCTTTTTAACCGCTCCATTTCCGGCGAATTTCCTTCCGGCTCGGTCATTAAGCCGGTAATAGCCGCCGCCGCGCTGGAAGAAGGCGTTATAAATGAAGATACGGTTTTTAACTCTTCGGGCGGGCTACGAATCGGGGAATGGTTTTTTCCCGACTGGAAAGGCGGGGGGCACGGCGTGACTAACGTCCGCAAAGCTATTGCCGAATCGGTTAATACTTTTTTCTATTATATCGGCGGCGGTTACGAGGATTTTATCGGGCTCGGGGTTGATCGGATCGCGAAATACGGGAAAATTTTCGGTCTGGACGCCCAGACCGGGATTGATCTCGCGGGCGAGGCCGACGGGTTTATGCCTTCAAAAGAGTGGAAAGAAGAAACTAAAGGCGAGCGTTGGTATATCGGCGATACCTACCACCTCTCAATAGGACAGGGCGATTTAATCGTAACACCTCTACAGGTAGCGGCTTACACGGCGGCTTTTGCCAACGGCGGTAAAGTTTACCGGCCTCACGTCATCCGCCAGGTTTTAACCGGCGCGGATAAGTTAAAAGGGGAAGTGGCTGAAGAGCCGGTCCGCGATATTGTCAGCGCCGGGCTGGTTTCAAAAAAGACCATTGATATAGTTCGCGAAGGCATGCGCCAGACGGTCACTTCCGGAAGCGCGAGGAGCTTAGGCGCCCTGCCGGTGGAGGTGGCCGGAAAAACCGGCACGGCCCAGTGGTCAACGAAAAAAGACCCCCACGCCTGGTTTACCGGATTCGCCCCTTACGAAAACCCGGAGCTCGTAATTACTATTTTGATTGAAGAAGGCAAAGGCGGCGATTTAATCGCCGTGCCGATCGCGAGGGAATTTTTAGAGTGGTATTACAAGGAATATAAACAAGTTAAAAGTTAGAAGTGAGAAGTTAGAAGTTAGAAAAAACTTGTAAACTTCTTACTTCATCCTCCTCCTCATCTCCATATGTTTCTCCTGCAGGAGTTCTAAAAGTTTACTCTCGTCAACGAGTACGTGCCGGCGTTCCTTAACGACAAATCTGCCGTTGATCATGAGATCGCGGACGGCGCCGCCGTGGTGAGTGATGATATTGCCGAGAATGGTAATGGGTTTTTTTTCGTCATAAGGGGTTGAACAGCGGTCTTTTAGCTTCCAAAACGCCAGATCAGCTTTAAAACCGGGAAGGATTTTTCCCCGGTCAGGGTATTTTAAAACTCTCGCGCCGTTGATGGTCATCATTTTAAATAGCGAGCCGAATTTAACGGTTCGGTCAAAGATATGGGTCATCCGCGTCTGAAAGGCTTCGGATAAAAGGTCCAGCCGGCTTTTAGAAACCACGCTGTCGGTACCCAGGGCGACGCGCGGATAGCCGCCGGCGTCATGGAATTTCCAGAAAGGAAAAGTCCCTGACTTGTGGATCGTGTTTGAAGTCGGGAGATGGACAACGCCGACTCGCGCCTTGGCGAGCGTTAATATGTCCTTATCATTAAGATGCACGGCGTGCGAGATGAGAGTATTTGAATTTAAGAGCCCGTATTTTTTTAAAACTTCCGTCTCTCTCAGTTTATGAATTTTTAAAGTTTCTTTGACCGCCTTGGGGGTTTCGGCGAAATGGCAGGTAAAAAGCAAATCATGCTTTTCAATCAATTTTTTCACCTTTTTTAAAACTTCCGGTTTAGCCCGGTAAAGATAATGGACGCTCATGGCAAGCCGCGAAGCCGAACTAGCGGCAACGGAGGCCAGTTTTTCTATCAGCTCGGGTTGGTTATCCGGGGAAACGTGCGAGGCTACGCTGATCGCGTTTATCAGGTTCTGCCCGGTCGTTTCGGCGGCAAAGTCAACCGGTTGAAAATAATTGTAATGACTTAAAGTCGTCGTGATGCCGTTTTTTTGCTCTTCGGTAAGGTCGCCGATGGTGGAAACCGCGAAATCCTCCGGCGTCATTTCCTTTTCCCAAAGATAAAGGTTTTTAAGGGTTTCGTTTAAGTCTTCGCCTTCGTCTAAAGACATGGAACTCCTAAGAAGATACATCGGCGGGTGAGCGTGGGTGTTAATTAAGCCGGGAGTTATGACAATGCCGCCCCGTTTTCCCGCGTCGTAAATCAGGTCAAAGGATTTTTCATCGGCTTGGATTTCCTGAGCCGGCGCCGCTTTTTTAATAATGCCGTTTTCTATAACAATGGAATAATTTTCCCGGACTTTCAATTTATCATTTTCGTCGCAGGTAAAAATATACGGCGCGTTTTTTATGAGGATGGTTTGGTAGTCCGCCTTATTAACCTTCAGCCGGCTGTGAGGGTTGGTTTTAAGATTGCGGTCGTCTTTACAGACCAGTTTTTTGATTTGGACGAAATTATCGGGCATGATATAGAATTTTTAATTTTTAATTTTGTAATTTTTAAAAATTCAAAAATTATAAAATTAAAAATTAATTTTATTCCCACTCTAAAGTCGCCGGAGGTTTGTTAGTTAAGTCGTAAAAAACGTAAGAGATTTTACCGGTCGCTAAAATAGCTTTAGTGATTTTTTCTAAAATTCTTTTTTCCATGCGGTAAAAACGGAGGGTCATGACGTCGCGTGAATTTAAGGGTCGGATAACGACTGATTCGCGCCCGGCTTTGTCTAAAACAGGAATAAGGACGACCGGGCATTCCCAGATATCGTCGTAGATTTTTTCTTCGCGGAGGATGTCGTGGACAATCGCGTCCATTTCCCTTAAAACTTCAATTCGCTCCCGGGTAAGGTAAAGATTTTTATCCGAATAACTGAATTCATTTTCTTCTTCTCGCAGTTTTTCCGGATTGAGTAAAAGCATAACCCGGTTTAATTTTCTTATTTTGTTAGTCGCGGCTGAAGCTATTTCGTCCAATTTATCCCATTCGGCGGCAGAAGCTGAAAATGCGTTTTTATTTTTGTTCCATAAAGTTAAAGGATGGGCGTAAGTCCGTTGGTCGCCCTGGACGCCGACCGATTTTATCGGAAGCGCCCGGCATTCTATGTCCGGAGCGACGGCTCTTAAAAGTTTTTCGGCTTTTTCATTTAACTCGCTGACAGCTTCGGCTTTTAGTCCGGCTTTCGCGCAAAGACAGCGAACTGCGAGGCCCGGTCCGGGGAAGGGGTGGCGCTTTAACTGGTCTTCGGGGATATTGAGAAGCGCGCCGATTTTTCGGACTTCATCTTTATAAAAATCAATTAAAGGTTCAATAACGAGCCCGGCCTCAACGAGTTTTTTTATCCGGTCAACGCGGTTATGATGGGTTTTTATTTTTTCGGCGTTTTTCGTCCCGCCGGAAGTGATTGTATCGGGATAAATCGTACCCTGGCCGAGAAGCCAATCGCCTGAATCTAAGTTCAATTTAGCGGCGATGTCTTCTTTAACGTCAATAAAAGTTTCACCAATAATCCTTCTTTTTTCTTCGGGCTCAAATTTATTTACCAGACGGCCGTAAAAAGTTTCTCCGGCGTCCACGGTTTTAAGGTTATTCATGCCGGCGTTCTTAAACCCTTTGACGACTTCTTCAGTTTCTTCTTTTCTCATGAAGCCGGTATTAACGTAGAGCCCTTTGACTTTTTTTTCGCCAAGAGCCCGGGTAAGAAGAACAAAAGCGACCGTTGAATCAATCCCGCCGGAAACCAGGATGAAAACTTTTTTGTCTTTCACCTGATTTTTAATTTTTTTTATAAGATGCTCAAGAAGATCATCAATCCGCCAGTTTTTTTCCGCTTCGCATATGTTTAAAACAAAATTAGCGATCATTTTATGCCCCTCTTCGGAATGGACCACTTCCGGATGGAACTGGAAGCCGTAGAATTTTTTTTCGGCGTTTTCCATGGCCGCGATCGGGCAGTCGCTCGTTTTCGCGATTACGCTGAATCCTTTCGGTAGTTTTATTACCGCGTCACCGTGGCTCATCCAGACGGTAGAACTTTCGCTAACGCCTTTAAAGATCGGCGAATCGTTGGTGATTTTTATTTTTGCCAACCCGAATTCGCCGCCGTCCCGGAACTCAGCGGCTTCAACAACACCGCCGAGCATGTGGCCTAAGAGTTGGTGGCCGTAGCAGACGCCCAAAACCGGTTTGCCTAAATTAAAAATTTCCGGGTCAACGAGGATGGCGTTTTCCGCGTAAACCGCCTGCGGGCCGCCGGATAAAATAATTCCGGCCGCGTCGCCTAATTCGCCGGCCGGAGTGTCTGAGGGATAGATATTCGCCAGCACCTCAAGTTCGCGTACCGCCCGGGAGATAAGGTGGGTATATTGGGAGCCGTAGTCTAATATTGCGATGTGTTGCATAAGAGGTTGAATAAATACTGGTTTTTATGTATAATCTAATTAATTCAAAAAATGATCAATGATCAATTACCAATGATCAATAAATTTTCAATTATCAATTTTTCAATTTAAAAATTGTATCATTGCGTAATTGAAAATTCACCTGCCTGCCGGCAGGCAGGTTGAAAATTGATCATTGATAATTGGTAATTATTTTCTCATTTTGCATTCAGTCTATATAAACTAATAATAGTATTAACCAACATTTTATGCAAGACAAGATTCGCGACGGTTTAACATACGACGATATTTTGCTGGAGCCGCAATATTCGGAAATCCTGCCGGCGGAAGTAAGTACCGGAAGCCGCTTTTCCCGGAACATAAAACTGAAAATCCCGATTTCTTCCTCGCCCATGGATACGGTAACCGAGCACAAGATGGCTATTGCCCTGGCTTTGGAGGGCGGGATAGGGATAATTCATAAAAATTTGTCCATTAGCGACGAAGCGCGCGAGGTGGAACTGGTTAAAAGGTTTGAAAGTGGTTTTTTAAACGATCCGGCCACGGTCGGCCCGGAAGCGACGGTTGATGACATCCATAATATTTACCTGGAAAAAGGCTATAAAAAAATTCCAGTGGTTGATAACAACGGAAAACTTTTGGGGCTTGTTACCGAACTGGATTATTTTTGGCCGAATGACAAGGATAAAAAAGCCGGCGAGGTAATGATTCCTCTCGCGAGCCTGACTGTCGCCAAAGACTCCGCCAGTCTTGATGAGGCTAATAAAATTATCTGGGCCAAACGACTTTATGTTTTATGCGTGGTTGATAAAGAAGGGCGGTTAAAAGCCATTGTTACGAGAAAAGATTTAGAAAAGAATAAAAATTTTCCTAATTCCAATAAAGATTCCAATAAACGTCTGATTGTCGGCGCGGCGTTAGGGGTGGGAAAAGACATGCTAGATAGGGCCTCGGCGCTCGCCTCAGCCGGAGCTGATGTTTTTGTCCTTGATACGGCCCACGGCCATTCCCGCGGCGTGATTGAAGCGATAAAAAAATTAAAAAAAGAAAAAATATTTAGAGGGGTTGATATTGTCGCCGGCAACATCGCCACCCGCGAAGGCGCTGAGGCGTTAATCGTTGCCGGAGCGGATGGAGTAAAAGTCGGCGTCGGCCCGGGTTCAATCTGCACGACCCGGATTATCGCCGGCATCGGCGTCCCGCAGGCGACGGCGGTGATGGAAGCAATGGCAGGACGGGGAGGAAAAAAGGAAATCCCCATTATCGCCGACGGCGGTATAAAATATTCCGGCGACATTGTTAAAGCTTTGGCCTTAGGCGCCGACGCCGTTATGATCGGCGGACTTTTAGCCGGTTCAGAAGAAGCGCCCGGAACGACCGAATTTTACAACGGCCGGATGTATAAGATTTACCGCGGCATGGGATCGGTCGCGGCCATGGCCAAAGGGTCTAAAGACCGTTACGGCCAGGCTGAAGTAATGGAGCACCAGAAATTAGTGCCCGAAGGGATTGAAGGCCGGATGCCTTACCGCGGGCCGGCGGAAAAAATCATTTATCAGCTCGTCGGCGGAATCCGTTCCGGCCTCGGCTATAACGGCGCGAAGACTATCGCTGAGCTCCAGAAAAAAGCTAAAGCCATAAAAATCACCCCGGCCGGCCTTAAAGAAAGCCACCCGCACGACGTTACCATAACCAAAGAAGCGCCGAATTATTATGTGTAAATTGTTCGGGGGTTGACAAGACTCCGCGAAGGTGATTAAATACAATTTCATAAAGTGCGCATTTAGACCTAATAAGGGTCTTTTTGTGTTAGGCAAAAACAATGTTCTTTTGAAGAAGGAGAGAAGGCATGAATGTTTCGGATGTAAACGGCGGCAGTGTTATTTTGGGATTTATTTTCCTGCTTGAGGACGAGCGACCGAGCTCGCCCGAAGAGTGGGATGCACTCTCGGACCTGCTTAACGAGCAGGCGAGAGAGTTGGCCAGGTTGACTAATTTGACCTGTGTGCATATACCCAAACTGCCGCCGGCGCCGATAGCCCCGTTGTCTTATTTCACGGGGCTGTAAAAAAAACCGGAGAGGCATACTCCGGTCAAAAGAAAAAGCAAAGGGACTGTGTAATAGCAATACGCAGCCCCTTTTTTCTTTTCTTTCATCCTCTTTTATCATTTCTTTCTGTCATTCCCGCGGAGGCGGATTTGTCTCAATTGTCATCCTGAGCGCAGCGAAGGATCTGCGTATGCATTTTCTGCGCTCACTTATTATAATATATTACTGGTTCTTATCATTCCTTAATCCTTTTTACTTATTCCATAATCCCCGAATGGCTCAATTTACGGAATTCGCATTCGCAGATCCTTCGCTGCGCTCAGGATGACAAAGAGGGGAGATCCTTCGCTCCACTCAGATTTATAAAGGTTAGCACTCTCTTGACAAGACTGCTAAAGGCGGTTTATAATGATTTAATAGTCAAAAAGTCCCATAGTCAGAGAGTCTCTGGTTTTGAGTATTGTTTAAAAGATGATTGTGAGCTTTTAGACTTTGGACTAACAGACTCATTGACTGTCTATATGGAAGACCGAAAAAAACATATCCTAAATACGTTGATAAAAGAGCATATAAAAACCGGCGCGCCGGTCGGCTCTTCGGCGCTGGTTGAAAAATATAAGCTGGATATTTCGCCGGCTACGGTCAGGAATGAAATGGCTGAATTGGAAAACGAGGAATTTATTATCCAGCCGCATACTTCGGCCGGCCGGATTCCGACGGAAAAAGCCTATCGGAATTATGTCATGGAGCTGAAAGAAAAAAAATTACCCGAGGACGAAGTAAAAGCGCTCGCCGGTTATCTAAAAAAGGGGACTGAAGAAGCCTTTAAACAGGCGGCAAAGGAACTCGCCCGCGTTTCCGGCAACGCCATAATCTGGGCGCATGACCGCCGCAACCTTTACTACACTGGGATTTCCAACCTTTTAACCCAGCCTGAATTCGCGCGAAGCGACCTTATCTACGACATCTCGCGAATTGTTGACCAACTGGAAGAAATTATTTACCGGACTTTTGACCGGGTCGCCCCGGCGCCAGAAATTTTAATCGGTTCACGAAACCCCTTTTCAGGCCTTTGCACGAGCATCCAGTTCAGATATAAAAGAAAAGACCGGGTCGGGATGGTGGCCATGCTCGCTCCGATGAGGATGGATTATGAAAAAGCCGCGGCGCTCATGAAGTTTATTCATGGAAAATTAACGGTAAAATAAAAAAATTAAAGTCGTCATCCTGAGCAGAGCGAAGGATCCCGTGAACGAAGCTTTTAACACGAGATTCTTCCCCGCCGAATCGGCGGGGAAGAATGACGGTAGAATATATGGCTGATGAAAAAAAAATTAAAAAGGACGCGGAGGATGAAAAAAATATAGAAGAGGGAATAGGGGAAATAGAATCGACCAGGGAGGGAGTCACTGGTAATGGAATGGCAGAGGATGAAAAAAAATTCGCGGACGCGAAGCCTGATTATGAAGATAAATACAAACGGGCGCTCGCGGATTATCAGAACCTTTTAAAGCGGACGGCTGAGGAAAAAAAAGAATGCGCCCGCTACGCTAATGAAAATCTGCTTTTAGAAATTTTACCGGTTTACGACAATTTAAAGCTCGCCCTAAAGCACGCCGCCTGCGCTGAAGAAAACGGCGGGGAGAAAAAAGACAACGGCATTGAAAAAGGCATTGAACACGTCATCCGCCAATTTAAAAATATTTTGGAAGCGGAGGGAATTAAGGAAATTGAGACGGCCGGAAAAAAATACGATCACGCCGTTATGGAAGCAATCGGCCATAAAGCGACCGATGATAAAGCACGAGACGGATTGGTAGCCGAGAACTTAAAACCCGGTTATACGCTTAACGGCCGGGTAATAATTCCGGCGAGAGTGATTGTATTTGAATGTAAAATTTAAAAATCAAAAATAAAAATGACAATGCAAAAATTTAAAATTTTTTTCCGTCATCCTGAGCGTAGCGAAGGATCCCGTGAATAGAGCTATTACCACGAGATTCTTCGGCCTTCGGCCTCAGAATGACTAACTCTTTTTTAATTTTATCTTTGTCGTTTTGCATTTTGATTTTTGCATTTTGAATTACATAAAATAATTTAAACTTGGTTAGTACTCTGGCCGTGAAATCACGCTCATTGGCTAACTAAGGGAAAAACATATGAACGGATTAACAAAATGGAGGCCATTTTTTGAGCCTTTTGAGGACATGGAGGGCATGTTTTCCGATTTTATGCCCGCTCTCCGGGCGAGGCAATCCCGCGGCGGGTTTGTTCCGGCCATTGACATGTATGAAGATAAAGACAACGTCATTGTTGAAGCGCCGCTCGCCGGCATGGATCCGGAGAAGGTGGATATTTCCATTGAAAACGACGTCCTGACGATTAAGGGCGAGAGCGAGAAAAAATCCGAGGTGGAAGACAAAAATTATTACCGGAAAGAGATCCAGCGGGGAAGTTTTTACCGGTCAGTGCCTTTGCCGATGCGCGTCTCAGGCGACAAAGCTTCGGCCATAGCTGAAGGCGGGGTTTTAAAAATTTCCATCCCCAAAGCGCCGGAAGCAAAGAGCAATAAGGTGAGGGTGAACGTGAAATGAACTTTTTGTCATCCTGACGACCGGAGGGAGGAAGGATCTGCGGACATGGTAATTAAATTAATAGTTAATATTTATAGAGTAAGTTAGTCTATAAAATAATATTTAAATTGGTTATCGCATTCGCAGATCCTTCGGCCTAATCGGCCTCAGAATGACAGTGTGGGTTAAACGTGAATAAAAAAAATCCCCGGGTCGTCTTCGGCCGACCCGGCCTCATAGGTAAATGAGGAGCGTTGCGGCTAGCGCCGCAAAAGTAAGCCACACTTGCCAGTTCTGGACTTTCACTCGATCACCCCCTTTTCTTTTGGAGTCCTCTGGCTAGTTGGTAAAAAGATGTGGGGCATTGCTCAGAAGAGCGAGTCCCACCCCGATGGCCGCAAAAATCAACAAAATTAGCGACACCCAGAAAAGATCCGACCACCTGAATTTTATTTTTCCGCCAAGAGATTACCTCCTTTCCCCCAAAAAGCAGTTAATGAAAGAGCCTTATGCTCAGCATTTAAACATAAATTTAAGCTAAAATAAACTAAAATTAATATAAATCATAAATAAGCATTAAACCATTTTCGTTACGCGTTACGAGTTACGCGTTACGAGAAGATAACATTATGGCAAAAATCTTAGGCATAGATTTAGGAACAACAAACTCGGCCATGGCCATTATTGAAGGCGGCCAGCCGAAAATTTTAGAAAACGCCGAAGGGTCGCGGATAACGCCTTCGGTCGTCGCCGTCTCTAAAAGCGGCGAACGGATCGTCGGGCAGGCCGCGCGGCGCCAGGCGGTTATTAATCCGGCTAACACTGTTTACGCGGTTAAGCGCTTGATCGGCCGGAAATTTGAAGACGAAGAAGTGCAAAGGGACTTAAAAAACTCGCCCTATAAAATCGTTAAAGCAAACGGCGGAGTAAAAGTTGTCATGGGCGACCCGGCATCCGCCGGGCAGTCTAAAGAATACACTCCACAGGAAGTCTCGGCCATGATCCTCGCGAAAATGAAAGCTGACGCCGAAGCAAAGCTCGGAGAAAAAATTACCGAGGCGGTAATTACGGTTCCGGCTTATTTTGACGACTCGCAAAGGCAGGCGACGAAAGACGCCGGACGCATTGCCGGTTTAGACGTGAAAAGAATAATCAACGAACCAACAGCCGCGGCTTTAGCTTACGGGTTTGGAATGAAGAAATCCGCCCAAGGTGGATCCGCTTCTGGCGGAGGCCAGCAGGTGGCGGTCTATGACCTTGGCGGCGGGACTTTTGATATTTCCATCCTGGACATTTCCGAAGATACGGTTGAAGTAAAATCAACCAACGGCGATACGCACTTAGGCGGTGAGGATTTTGACCAGGTAATCATCGGCTGGATTATCGGCGAATTTAAAAAAGACCAGGGCATTGATTTAAGCAAGGATCCGCTATCACTCCAAAGAATAAAAGAAGCGGCGGAAAAAGCGAAAATTGAACTTTCGTCAACAATGGAAACCGAAATCAACCAGCCCTTTATCACCTCGGACGCGGCCGGACCAAAACATCTTTTACTGAAATTGTCGCGGGCGAAACTAGAAGAGCTGGTCGGCGAACTCGTAGAAAAAACCTTAGGCCCCTGCAAAGCGGCGCTCTCCGACGCGAAACTGGAAACCAAAGATATTGAAGAAGTGATTATGGTCGGCGGCATGACCCGAATGCCTTTAGTCCAGAAAAAAGTCAAAGAATTTTTCGGCAAAGAGCCGCATTTAGGGGTTAATCCCGATGAAGTCGTCGCGGCCGGAGCGGCGGTGCAGGCCGGAGTTTTACAGGGCGACGTAAAAGACGTTTTGCTTTTGGATGTTACGCCTTTAACCCTGGGCATTGAAACCATGGGGAGCGTGATGACTCCGTTAATTAACCGGAACACGACTATCCCGACTTCAAAATCCCAGATTTTCTCAACAGCCGCCGATTCGCAGACCAGCGTGGAAATCCATGTTTTGCAGGGCGAGCGGCCTATGGCAGGGGACAATAAAACGCTCGGCCGGTTTATGCTTGACGGCATACCGCCGGCGCCGCGCGGCGTTCCCCAGGTTGAAGTTTCCTTTGACATTGACGCCAACGGCATCCTGAACGTCTCGGCCAAAGATAAGGCGACCGGCAAAGAGCAGAAAATTACCATCACTTCCTCTTCCGGTCTTAATAAAGAGGAAATTGAAAAAATGAAAAAAGACGCCGAACTTCATGCCGACGAAGACAAAAAGAAAAAAGAGGCCATAGACTTAAAAAACCAGGCGGACGGGGTTGTCTTTGCCACGGAAAAGTTAATCCGCGAATCCGGAGATAAAATGAAACCGGAAGATAAAAAAGAATTGGAAGAAAAGGTGGAGGAAGTAAAGAAGGTAAAAGATAGCGATAATGCGGATGATATTAAGAAAAAGATGGAAGAATTAAATACAGTAGCGCAAAGAATCGGAACCGCCATGTACCAGCAGAATCAGGGCCAACCTGGTGCCGGAGCTCAGGGTGGTGCTTCTGATGGACAGCAACCTGGCGGAGATGATAAAGGCAAAGATGAAAAAGGACCGGTGGAAGGGGAGTTTGAAGAAAAGAAATAACTTTACGTAACACATAACACAAAACACGTAACATATTGTTACGTGTTACGTGTTCCATGTTATGTGTGATTTATGGGAAAAGATTACTACAATATATTGGGAGTCGGGAAAAATGCCTCGGGAGATGACATAAAAAAAGCCTTTCGCAAGCTGGCGCATGTCCATCACCCGGATAAGGGCGGCGGGGATGAAAAGAAATTTAAAGAAATAAACGAGGCTTACCAGGTTTTAAGCGACGCGAAAAAACGCGAGCAGTATGACCGCTTCGGCTCCACTTTTGAACAGGCGCAGAGCCAGGGCGGATTCGGCGGCTTTGAAGGCTTTTCCGGCGGTGCTAACGGCTTTAACGTAAACATGGACGATCTTGGCGATATTTTCGGCGGCATCGGCGACATGTTTGGCTTTGGAAGGAGAAGCGGAGGCGGAAGCGCGCGGTCAAAGCGCGGCCGGGATATTGAGGCGGAAGTGGAAATAAGCTTTATGGAAGCCGTTTTTGGGGTTGAGCGGGAAGTGAGGTTAAGGAAAAAAGTTACTTGCGATAAATGCAAAGGCTCAGGCGCCGAGCCGGGTTCAAATATTGATACCTGTCCGGTTTGTCGCGGCTCGGGCCGGACCATAAAAAGTCAAAGGACAATATTCGGCATGGTGCAGATGGAAGCGGTCTGCGAGAAATGCCGGGGCGAAGGAAAAATAAATTCAAAAAATTGCGCTAAATGCCATGGCTCGGGAACGGTAAGCGAAGAAGTAAAACTAACCATAAAAATTCCGGCCGGCATTGATTCAGGCGAATCCATCCGCTACGCTGGGCAGGGCGAAGCAGGAGAGAAAGGCGCTTTAGCCGGGGATTTATACGTCCGGACGCGGGTCAGGCCGGACGTGAAGTTTATTCGCCAGGGGTATGATATAATTACCGGGGAAAAAATTAATTTTACAAAAGCGGCGTTAGGGGCTAAAATTGAAGTAGCGACCGTTGACGGGCCGGTAGAATTAAAAATCCCCGAAGGCACCCAGTCCGGAACGGTTTTCAGGCTCGCCGGCAAAGGCATTCCGAAACTTCGCGAGCGCGGCCGGGGCGACCATCTCGTAAAAGTGACGGTTAAAATCCCCAAAGGATTATCGCGGAAGCAGAAAAAGGTTTTAGAAGAGTTGGGGGAGGAAGGAATGTAAAAATTTTCGATTTTGTCTGATAGCTTGAAAAAAATGGTGGTTTTTGTAATAATAAATTTATGAGAAAAAAAGCCTTAAAATGCGAAGTAAATATCGCGGTTTCCATCTTTAAGGAAGGCGCTTCTTTTGTCGCCTATTCTCCAGTTTTGGATTTGTCCACATCGGCCGGAAGCCTTAAAAAAGTAAAAGAGCGTTTTTCCGAGGCTGTGTCCTTATTTTTTGAAGAACTTATGGAAAAAGGGATATTGGAGGAAGCATTAAAGGATCTTGGCTGGAAGAAAGTAAAAAGCGAAATGGTGCCGCCAAAAATGATCTCTCAGGGACTGGAAAAGATTAATCTTCCGGTTTGTTCTTCTCAGTATGCCTAAAATTTCGCCCATTCATTGGAAAGAATTTGAGAGATTTCTTCTAAAGGCTGGCTGTGTTTTTCAGCGCCAAAAAGGCGATCACAGAATTTATTGGAAAGACGGGATAAAAAGGCCGGTGGTGATTCCGACAGAAAGGCAGCTGCCGGTTTTTATTATCAGGAATAATTTAAGGGTATTGGGAGTAAGTTCGGAGGAGTATCTGGAAAATCTTAAAAATTCATAGATTCAGGAAAAATATCAGGACAGCGCAATAAAAATTTAACTTTTTGCGTATAAAATCCATGAATATGGAAAAGAAAGAAAAGTTTATGAAAAATAAAATACTGATAATTTTACTGGCTTTGTCGCTCGGCCTGAACATCGGCGTTTTCGCGTATTCCCGTTTTCAGCCGGCCGCTCTTTCGGTAACGGCCGACGACCTGCGGCTGGACGACCAGGAAGCGACCGTCCGGGCGATCAATAAAGTAAAACCGTCGGTGGTAAGCATTATAGTTTATGACCGGCAGGCGGTAAAGAATGTTAATCTCGGCACCGGAGCGATAACCGGCGCTAGCGAACGGGTAAAAAAAGGATCTGGCACTGGATTTTTAATTTCAGCCGACGGCCTGATCCTCACCAATAAGCACGTCGTAAGCGTGGCCGGCGAAAAAACCGCCGAATACCGGGTAATCCTGAATTCCGGAAAGGAGTATTACGCCCAGCTGATTGGAAAAGATCCGGTGAACGATTTCGCGGTATTGAAAATTTTTGACAAGAATTTGCCTTTTATTGAACTCGGGGACTCAGATAAGCTCACGCCAGGGACAACGGTCATGGCTATAGGCAACGCTCTCGGTCATTACCAGAATTCAGTAACTAAGGGCATTATTTCCGGACTCGGGCGGAGCGTGGAAGCGGGCGATCAATTAAGTGGACAGGCTGAGGTATTGGATAACGTGATCCAGACCGACGCTGAAATTAATCCGGGAAATTCGGGCGGACCTTTGATTGATTTAAACGGTAAAGTCGTCGGCGTTAATACGGCTATAGACCAATCCGGCTCTTCAATCGGCTTTGCCATTCCCATAAACGACGCCAAAGGGGTAATAACGAGCGTCCGCGAAAATGGAAGGATAATCCGCTCCCAGCTCGGGGTGCGTTATATCATGCTTACGCAGGAACTGGCCAAAGATAAAAGCCTCTTAAGAAATAGCGGCGCCTTTATAACTACTGGCGATGGCCAGCCGGCCGTTGTTCCAGGATCAGCGGCGGAAAAAGCCGGTTTAAAAGAGGGTGATATTATCTACGAGGTGGACGGAGTAAAATTGGAAAACGGAAAAACCCTTTTAGGTATTATTCAGCGCTATAAACCCGGCCAGAAAATCGGCTTTAAAGTCCGAAGAGGCGATAAGATATTAGTAATGGTCGCGACGCTAGAGGAGTTTAAATAAACTAGTGCCGGAACGCCCGCTGTCCGGTAAAGACCATGCTTGCGCCAGCTTCGTTTACCGCTGAAATTACTTCGTAGTCCCGAAGCGATCCGCCGGGCTGAACAACGGCTGAGACGCCTTGCCTTAATCCGACGTCAATTCCGTCGCGAAAAGGGAAGAAGGCGTCCGAGATCATGGTTGACCCGATAAGTCCGGCCTTAGCTTCTTTCGTGATATTATCAATTTCGTCTTTTTCATCCTTAGAGCGCTCGTTTTTTTCTATAGCCAGCTCCAGCTCTTTATAAGAGATATTATGCTTATCAAAACAAAGCGCGTCGGCGTATTTTTGGTAAGCTTTATAAACCGCGATTTCGGCCACCCCGACCCGGTCCTGTTCGCCCGTGCCGATGCCAACGGTCGCGCCGTCTTTAGTAAAAATTACCGAATTAGAAGTAACGCCCTGCTCAACCGACCAGCCGAAAAGCATGTCAGCGTATTCTTCCGGAGTGGGCTGGCGGTTCGCCTTGTAAGTCTTTCCCTGATAAACCGTTTCGGCCGGAAGAAAATCTTCGGCGGTTTTAATTTTATTTAAGGGCGATTGCTGGACAATTAGTCCGCCGTCAATTAATGATTTAAACTCTAAAAACCGCTGGCTGGAGTATTCGGCCAGGCGGTCTATTTTTTTTATCCGGATAACGCGCAGGTTCATTCGCTTTTTTAAAATGTCCAAAACGCCTTCTTCAAAATCCGGGGCGGCTATTACTTCAAGGTAATTATCGGAAGCGAGTTCCGCTGTTTCTTTGTCCATGGCCCGGTTTAAAATTAAACAGCCGCCAAAAGCCGCGATCCGGTCGGCCCGGTTAGCGCGAAAATACGCCTCGCTGATATTTTTTCCTAAAGCCGCGCCCGAAGGATTATTATGCTTTAAGATTACGGCCGCCGGAGAGTCCATGAGGAATTTTAAAATATTCAAGCCATTATCCAGATCGGTTAAGTTGGTTTTACCCGGATGTTTTCCGGCCTGGAGCATGTCTTCTTCCGTAATCGCGCTTACGAGACCGTTTCCGGGATTTATGTATTCGCAACCGTCTAAGATTAAATTGCCCTGAACTAATTCATACATGGCCGCTTCTTGTCCGGGATTTTCGCCGTAGCGAAGACCCTTTTCCACGACTTCGCCGGTTTTTTCGTCCCGAATTTTCCAGGTTCGCTTTTTGTAATTCAGTTCCTGATCCCCAAAACTTATTTTCATAGTCTCGGGAAAATTATCATCCATCATTTTTCTGTACATTTGTTTTAGGTTGTCGGGCATGCGATTATTGAATTAATTTCATATACTGAGCTCATAATATATTGTATTTTGTCCGAATATTTCGCCTCGTTTGTATTCTTTAAAACCACGGGATTGATATAGTCCCTGAGCTGGCACTTGCTTAATCCCAGTATCCAAAACCAGTTTCTTGCAACCAACTTCTTTTGCTTTTTCAATTAACTTATCCAAAATCATTTTTCCTATTCCTCTTCCTTGAAATTCAGGTTTAACTCGCATTCTTTTTATTTCGGCAGTAATTTTATCTATTCTTTTTAGTGCTCCCATGCCAATGATTTTATTATTAAGAGTGGCAACAATAAATTCACCGCCATTTTTAATATACGTTTTTCTTATATCTATTAAATCTGCGTCAAGTTGTTGTCTCGCTTCCGGCTCATTAATATAACTGTCAGACTGTTTAAGTCCTTGAATATGGAGCAAATCTACAGCTTTTTTATCATTTTTAACAAACCGTCTCAATCTAATGTGTTGCATTTGCACTGAAAAGTTTAAAGCTTATCCCAGGAATCTTTTATTTCTTTATAATTATAAATCTGATTACCAGTGAATATTAGCTTGGGGCTTTTGTCTAAATTAATTCCAACAACAAGTCTATAATTTGAATCTCCCAAATAAACAACTATATCTTCTGAAAAACCAAATTTTTCTATTTTTTGAAAAAACTCTGTAAGCTGTTCTCTTAGCCGAAATATGAGACCCGGCATCAAACTGCCTTCGTTATCACTTCCGATCAGCTTCTGATTTATATCTTGGAGAGCTAAAATTAGCTGTTCAACATCTTTAGAAGCTATAGCTTCTAAAGCTCTTTGCTTCAGTCCGCTAGCGGATTCAATTGCGTTTTCTGTGCCCAAAGTTTTTGATTCGTTCATAAAATTAATGTTAATTATAAAGTTTGCCTTGAAAATAATTTGAAATAGCAATTTCATATTTGGCGGTTAGTTCTACTGCCTTGGTCGCCATCCGGACCTTAAATTCCGGGGTGGTGGCGCCATCATGATTTTTCATCTCCGCAAGTAATGCCGGATAATCGGCTGGGTCAACAATTATGGTAACGTCTTTCACGCTTTTGTAAGCGGCGCGGATTAGGGTAACGCCGCCGATGTCAATACTCTCTATAGCTTCGTCAACGCTGATTCGCGGCTGGGCGACGGTTTTTTCAAATTCGTAGAGGTTACAGACTACGAGATCAATGTTATTAATGCCATGCTTTTTTTTATCAGCTTCATGTGCCTCATTGCCGCGGATATTTAAAATGCCGCCGGCGATTTTCGGGTGCAAAGTTTTTACCCGGCCGCCTAAGATTTCCGGTGAGCCGGTATAATTGGAAACGTCAAGGACGCTAACTCCGGCCTCGCGGAGCGCTTTGGATGTTCCGCCGGTAGAAAGAATTTCAACGCCGAATTCATTTTGGAGCGCCAAGGCCAGATCGGCCGCGCCGGTTTTATCGGTTAGGCTGATGAGCGCGCGTTTGATGGGAGAAGATAGAATAGGCATGAAATTTAATTCTTAATAATATTTATTTCCTCAATAAATTTTTTGGCGTTTTTACAAATTCTAATCGTATATTTAGTTTTTTTGTCGACACGGAAAAATTTTTGTAAATTCGGCTTATGGCCGATCTTATTTATCATGTAAATTACATCTTCGGCC
>Ga0172379_10001423_pt1 | contig 47532 bp, 42 predicted proteins | sample GrowelOW334metaG_FD_119756 | JGI IMG/M metagenome (GOLD analysis project Ga0172379, IMG submission 119756) | Groundwater microbial communities from an aquifer near a municipal landfill in Southern Ontario, Canada - Groundwater well OW334 metaG | ecosystem: Environmental > Aquatic > Deep...
GCTCCTGCGCTCCTGCGCTCCTGCGCTCCTGCGCTCCTGCGCTCCTGCGCTCCTGCGCTCCTGCGCTCCTGCGCTCCTGCGCTCCTGCGCTCCTGCGCTCCTGCGCTCCTGCGCTCCTGCGCTAAATGAACAGGGTATCATGTCAACTCCTATTCCTGCATCGCCATTCGTAACGGAGTTGTGCAAATCGAGCAAGGAGAATTTCTGCCGTTCTTAGCACCCTCAAATCTCTTCACATTCGCCGACTCTGCTCTCGCCGCCCGCGATTTGTTTATCCGCGTTACATCTCCAAAATGGTTGCGCCTTGTTATGCGTGAGCACATCTGACATGGAAAGAAATCAATCGCCGCCGGAGCGTGGGTTTCGAAGCCATGGACAAACCATGAGTAAACGCGTTCGCATCGTCAGTGCGTTGTGGGTATTTGCAGGGATCGCTATTGGTGGTTCTGATATTTGGCATCACGCGACGCTAGGACATTACGTGCCCGTGGGCATACCTGATCTCATCTTTCTAGCCTTCGCCGCACTTTGCCTTGTCACTGGAATAACACTTGGACGCACAAAAGTGATCAGATGGGTCATGGTTTATTTTGTCTTCATCATCGTCGTGGCTTATTCGGTTTTATGGTTTGTATTCGACGGTATTGACGACGGACCTGAGCAGGCCCCAGTCCTAGCGTTGCTTATCGCGCTATCAATTTATTCGTTTGTCATATTAGGAGGAAGGGAAGTGCGTGCGCCCTGACTTCTCGTCCAGCCTTTACAGCGACGCACTGCTTCAGAAAGCGAGCAATTGCAAGCGACGGCGTGGCGCGCAAGTCAGCTTTTCCGTGTCCTTCCGCGCATCCCGTGGTTCCGCTGACCGCTCTCCACAATTCCAACCAATCAGTCTGCTTCACGCCGCCTCGGCGTCGGTGCCACCGGCGCGGAAGGGTTGGAAGAGGCGGCGTTTGTTGAGGCGGCCGGTGCGGATGTGGGTCTCCTCGGCTTGGGAACGGCTGGCGGCCAGGAGGTTGGCGATGAGGGATTCCACCGCAAAGACGAGCAGGGCCAGCAGAAGGATGGACGGCCAGAGTTTGGTGAGGCCGCGGTTTTGCTCGAGCCATTGTTTGAGGGGGTCGAGGCCGGTGACAAGGTCGTGGCTGGTGTCGCGCGGGATGATGCGGTCGAGCTGCGGCGGGGTGACGGGGGTGAGCCGGGATTCGACGGGCGGGACGTTGACGACGAACTGTTGGACGACGCCCTCGGTGGCGGCGGTGACGGTGTAGAAGCCGGTGCGGTCGGCGCGGGCCAGCAGGGTGGCGTGTTCGCCGGCGGGCAGGTTGACGGTGGTGTTGTCGGGCAGGGTGATGGTGAGCGCCTGGTCGCGCGGGATGCTCGGCGTGCCGGGCACGGGGTCGCCGACGTGGAAGGAGGATTGCCGCGCAACTTGCTCCGCCGACCAGCGCGCGATTTGCTGCACCAGCGGCAGGAAGGCCGGCGACAACGGCAGGTCGCCCCACGCGCGGTCGGCGGAGGCGTTGACGATGAGGACCCGGCCCTGGCCGCGTTCGCCGGCGATGAGGAACGGATACTGGCCGGCCATGAGGATGAGAACGCGGGCGTCCTTGGCGAGGTCCCAGTCGAACATCTTCTGCTGCGGGATGGGGGGGAACGGCATTTCGGAACCCCACGCGCTGGCAAAGAGCGGATGGTTCGGGTCGGTGACGCGCGTGGCGATGCGGTTGGCGGGCAGGTCGTAGCGCTTGGTCGGTTTGGCGGGCAGGAAGTCGAGCCGCTTGAGCTGGTCAATGCTGGACTGGTCGCCGACGAAGAGCGCCACGGTGCGGCCGGTGTCGAGGTAGCGGTTGAGGCGCACGACGGCGCGGTCGCTGAAGCGCGGCAGGTCGGCGAGGAAGACGATGGAGTAGGGTTCGAGCGGCTTGTCGTCGAGCTCGTTCGAGGAGATGACGTTCACGGAACTGGCGGCGGTGGCGGCGTCGAGGCCGACGGCGAGGGCCTTCTTCAGGAAGAAGCCCGACTGCATCCGCTCCTCGCCGCCTTGCTGCGCCTGGACGACAAGGACGCGCGGCGGTTTATAAACGGGCAGCGCGAAATAGAACCGGTCGTCGCCCGGCAGGTTGTCGCCCTGGAGCTTGCCGTAGCCTTGCAGCGCGCGGCTCAGCACCGCCGGCGCGGTGAACTCGAACTGCACGTCCACCGCGGAGTTGGCGTCCACGTCCACGGGCCGTTGCGCGACGCGCTCCTCGCCGAGCCGGATCTCCAGCAGGTCGTGGAGCGGCGCGGCGGCGCTGTTCTCCACCGTCGCGACTCCGCGCACCAGCGAGCCGCCGGTGGCGAACTGCGAGCGGAAGGCGATGTTCTTGACGGAGCCGTTGACCGACGCGAGCTCGTCGGTGCGGACGATGATGAGCTTCGGGCTTTTCGAGTTCCAGTCCTGGTTGAAGACGGACTTCGACTCGAAGCGCCAGCCGGTCTCCTGATTGTCGGTGATCAGGAAGACGAGGCGGATGCCTTTCTCGGACTTCAGCACGATGCGCCGCGCCTCGCGGAAGCCGGCGGAGAAATCCGTCCGCGCCTCGGTCGCTTGGAGGGATTGCACGGCCTGCCGCGCCATCTCGTGTTTCACCGTCGGCTCGGCGATGAGGTTGTCGGCGCGGTCGCTGACGGCAATGACGGCGACCTCGTCGTCGGGCTTGAGGTCGTCGAGGATCGCCATCGCCTGACGCTTGGCCAGCTCCAGCCGCGTCTGCTCGCCGGCGCGGTAGGCCATGCTGAGGGAGTTGTCCATCATCAGCACCACCGTGCGCGGGACGTTGCCGCCGAGGTAGCGCGACGCCTTCGCCGAGATGACCGGCCGCGCCGCGGCGAGGATGAGCAGCGCGAAAATGAGACATCGCAGGAAGAGCAGCAGCAGGTTCTCGATGCGCGAGCGGCGGGTGGTTTTCGCCGAGATAGCCTTCAGGAACCGCAGCGTGCTGAACGGAATCTGCACCACGCGCCGTCGCTGGAGCAAGTGGATGATGATTGGCGCGGCCACCGAGAGCAGTCCCCAGAGCATCCACGGCGACTGGAAGCTTCCGAGAATGGCTTGGAAGATGGCGCTCATCAGAGGGACATCTGCCGGCGTTCGATGAGGTATTGGTGGACGAAGTCCTCGAAGGTCTGCTTGGTCGAGCAGAGGCGGTAGTCCACGTTGAGCACCTGGCAACGCTCGCGGGTGTGGTTGACGAACTCCTGCAACGCGCCCTTGTAGGCGAGCTGCGCTGCGCGCGGGTCCAGCTCGATGCGCTCGTCCGTCTCCATGTCAATGAACTCCGCCACGCGGTCCACGTCCAGTTCCAGCTCCATCGGGTCGAGAATCTGCATCACGATCACGTCGTGCATCTTCTTCTTGAAGTGGGCGATGGCGTTGAACACTTCCTCCGGGTCGTCGAAGAGGTCGCTCAGAATCACGATGAGCGCGCGGCGGCGGATCATCTCGGCGAGGCTGTGCAGCGCGTAACCGGTCTTGGTCTGGCCGCGCGGCCGGTTTTCGGCGAGCCGCTCGGCGACCGTGCGCAAGTGCCGCGTGCCGCTGCGCGCCGGAACGTGCTGGCGGATTTCGCTGTCGTAGATCGTCAACCCCAGCGCGTCCTGCTGCCGCGTGGTGATGTAGGCCAGCGCGGCGGCGACGCGGCAGGCGTAATCGTATTTCGGCGGCCGTTTGCCCGACTGGAACGCCATCGAGCCGGAGCTGTCTATGATGACCTGCACGCGGAGGCTGGTCTCCTCCTCGAACTGCTTGATGTAGTAGCGATCCGTGCGGCCGAGCACCTTCCAGTCAATGTAACGGAGGTTGTCACCCTTAACGTATTGGCGGTAGTCGGCGAACTCGACGCTGGAGCCTTTGAGCGGGCTTTTGTGCATGCCGCTGCGGGAACTCTCCACCACCGACCGCGCCCGCAGCACGAACGTGTCGAGCTTGCTCATCTCCTGCGGCGTCAGGAAGTCGGTGATGGCGCTGCCGTGTTCCATAGGTCAGTCGTCCGATGGCTGGAGAATGTGGAGGCAGGTGTCCACCTTCTGAAGTCGGCGGCTACGAAACTCTGTCGCGCTCCGCGCCGAGATTCTTGGTAGCCCGCCACTCCGTGGCGGTCGAAACAACAACCCGCCACGGAGTGGCGGGCTACCAAGGTTTGATGTCAAAGGCTTCACTAGAAGTTCACCATGAAGAACTGGTCGAGCGCGGCCATCAACGCCCAGTGGTCGCCGATGAACACGAGCATGTTGCCGCCGATGGAACCGCCGGCTTGCAGCGTCGCCAGCAGCGCGTCGTTGCCGGTGGAGCGAAAATCCAGCGCCGTGCCGCTGCCGATGCTGCGCGGCGAAATCTTCCACGCCGTTGCCGGCGGTGTGCGTTTGCGGACCGCATCCTTGAACGACGCAAGCTGCGGAAACCGCGTCGGGCCGATCTGATAACGCTGGTTGATGTGCCGCTTCAAGCCGCCGGGTGTCATCGGCTTGTAAACCCACGGCTGGCCCCACGGGTCCTTCTGCGCCGCCGCCGGAATGTCCTTCATCACCGCGTCGAGCGACAACGGGAAGGCCACGTTGTTGCGGTAGTAACCGAGCAGCGCCGCGTCAATCTCCTGCATCTGCGCCCGCGCCAGCCAGACCCGCGACAGTTCGCGCACCGCGTTCACCACCGGCTCGTCTCCATCCTGCCGCGCGCGCCGCTCCAACTCCGCGCGCCAAGCCGACTGCTGCGCGCCGGAGATCATCTGCCAGTAAAGTTTCTGGAACCGCAGCGCCGGGAGCAGCTTCGCTGGCAGCGATTTGACAGCGGTATCGAGCGCCTCAAGCTGCAACTTCAACGTCGTTTCATTCAACGGCTGCGTCTGCGCCGGCCAAACCTCCGCTGCCATCGCCGGCCACGCGCAAGCAAACCAAACCGCCGCGAGCATCTTGAGTAATCGGTTCCGGACGACGTTCATGGATGAGTTACTTTGTTCCGGTTGTGATTCGGCGCGTCCTTTTTGTGGCGCTCATCTGCCCGCGTCAGCCGAATCTGACAACCACACGAATATGCTACCGCGCCCGCTGAACTAATCCAGCCGTTTCCGGAACCACCTTCCACCCGAAACATCACGACTGAGGTGAGAACCTGCAATGGGTGATGAATGCTTTCCGCGGGCTGTTGTCTGACAGACATGCCTGCGGTCACCAAGAAGCAAGCGCGCCTCAAGCTCCAGGTCGTTGCCAACGCCGATCATTCCATCCATGCCGGTCTGGTGGCCGTGGAGGCCCTCGCCCGCCGTTTCGGCCTCTGGCAGAAGCTGCGGGCCTGTCGGGGCCTCGGCCCGCGCAGGGATCGCAAACGCGGTTGCGGTCCGGAGGTCACCGTCGGCCAGTTGATCTACGCGCGTTGTTCCGGCGGCGGTTGTCTCTCCGACAGCGAGGCGATCAATGACGACCCGCTGGCGCGGGCACTCTTCGGCGTGGGCAAGTTTGCTGATCAGTCGCAGGTGGGTGAAAGGGTGTGCGACCAATCCGGGGAAAGCGTGGCGGCATTGCGGGGCCTGCTGCACGAGTTAATGGCGTGGGTCTGGCAGCACACCGAGCCTTGGCGGTTGTTGCGCGCCGGCCAGCGCGAGGTGTTCTTCGATGACACACAACTGGAGGTGTGCGGCGCGGGGCCTTATCTGGACGCAATCAAGGCGGAAGGCTGGCACTGCACGGTGAGCTACAACAAGGGGCGGGCCGCGGGAACCGCTGGCGGCGACGGACGCTTCGAGCGGTTGGGTTTCATAGCCTGCGATGAGGACCAGAGCGACATAGTGCGGGTGGGCAAGCGGCATCATTTGAAAGGCGAGAAGGAACAACTCTTCAGCGAAGTGTTGAACGGGTTGGACCCGCGCACCGGCCGCCGTGCTCGGCGCTTCAGGCCAATCAGGTTTACTACCTGATCGCTGCGCTGGCCTGCAACCTGATGGCGGCCATCAAGCTGCTGGACTTGGGCGACGACTGCCAGGGTTGGAGGATCAAGACACTGAAACACTTTTCTTCAGCGCTCCCTCGATCTCGAGGACAAGCCGGTCAGGGCGGAGCTTTGTCGTCGCACGGCCCCACGCGACAAAAACGGAAGCACCGCACGGCTTTGGCCTCGCTTCGACGCTGTGCTCCCGCCGAATCTTCTGTGCAACGTCGACGCGCGCCCCAATGCAATCCCCCGGCCTGTCAACAACCATCACTTTGTAATGATTGTGGCCTTCCATACTTTCGTCACTTTTTTGTTGTCAATTGCAGTTTTCTAATGTAAGGTCCACGACAGTTTTCGGAATGCTCCAATAGCATGATGGAAAAATAAGAAGGTGGATAGGGATATGAAATTACTCTTGTGGTATCGTCGTGCGGCGCAGGTTATTGCCTGTTTGATGTTTTTCTCTGTGTTCCAAGTTGCCGATGCTGCAACGCGACCGGGACGCGTGGTGGTAACCGGTGTTAAGGGAATTGCGGAATACCAAGTCCGGGGCGAGGTCGCGTGGCACCAAGCGAAAGTTGGGATGGTATTGGCTGAAGGGGTTTCCCTCAAGACCGGTAAAGCGGCTTCAGTTGACCTTGCGTTCGTCACCGGAGCCATAGCTCGTATGGCCGGAGGAACATCTGTCAGTATTGACAGGCTTACGGAAGAAACCAATGGACTTCCCCAACCGGCTAATCGGCCAATTGGTCGCACAGAAATGACATTGCATCGAGGCCGACTCATGACAGAAGTAGCCAAACAGACGCCGGGATCTATCTTTCGTGTTCATACCCCGGAAGGCGACATCAATGTCAAAGGGACGCAGTTGATCATTACATACGATTCGACAACCGGTCAGTTCACCTTGGCAGTTCCTGAAGGTTCAGTGACGCTCACGTTGCCTGGAGGTCAGACGATTACCGTGACTGCAGGCAACCAAATCAGCGGAACCTATTATCCAACAACCGGTCAGGTTACAGTGACGCAACCAACACCAGTCCCGATGGATCCGGCTTTCAGTCAGTTCTTGGCCGACAACACGAATTCGGGAATAAGGGAATTGGTCATTAATTCTACAGGCCCCATTGACCTTGATGCTGTGATTCGGGCAGCGATCGCTGCTGCGGGTAGAACTGGCAACGCCACCATAGTGGTCATTCCCAATATCACCAATCCAACAACGGTCAGCCCATCCGTGCCTGCTTCACCTTAGGCAGATGGCAAGAAGACGGTTATGGCACATTTGTGAAAATGTGAATGAAATAATGAGCATGAGGGAAGGAAGCGATTCAAAATCCTTCTCAAGGAGACGGAGCAATGGAAAATAGATTGTATAAACAGGCGTTCTCAATCGCGACAGCGGCAGTGTTGTTGTTGCCAGTTACTAGTTGGAGTGCCAACGTAGATGCTCCGACGTCGGGCACTGCGGCACTTGAGCTTCAGGCCTATAACAGCAAGGTAGATGACATCAGGATAAAAGTCGGAGACGTTGACTTGCATCCGCATTTGGGAACAGCTTTTACATACGATGACAACATCGCAATTTCCGGAAATAACCCGCAAGGGGATTTCTATGCTCTTATAACCCCCGGTGTGCAGTTCCAGTATGAGAAAGGTGGCAATAACATCTCGTTGGACTACACGGCGGGTATTCAGCGATTCTTCCGGCTCAGCGAGTTCGACACGGTGGATCACAATGCGGCTTTGGTAAGTTCATTCGAGTTCAGCGAGAAACTGCGGGTGACAGTTTCGCAAGGGTTTTCGAGATCAATAGCTGGCGAAATGCGAGATCAGGTTGGTATCCCGGTGACACAAATCGGTGAACGCATTCCTGGAACGCGCACCGAGGTTCAAAATTTCACTACCGCGATAGGGGCAGAATATGAACTCAGCCAAAAAACTGCACTGGGTTTGAACTTTGCCATGAGTTTCACGGAATATATCGATCCTCCAGGACTTTTTGGTAATGATACATACGACGTCAAAGTCCCTTTCTATTACCACCTCTCATCGAAAACTGACTTGTTCATCGATGCCAATGCTGGGGCAACGAGTATGGATGATGGGGCAAACCAAGTCTATGAAGGGTTTGGAGTAGGTGCTAGAACGCGTCTTACTGGGAAGATCATGGGTTCGGTTAGAGTGGGTTACCAACACCGTGATTATAGCGGGACCATATCAGCCGTGGACACTGCGGTTGCTTCGGCCAACTTGGATTGGGCAATCGGCCCCCGCACAGCATTGATGGCAAGCGTTAATCGTAACGTAAATCCGTCCGCAGCGGCGATTAACAACTACTATGAAAGCACGGCTCTGGATGTGACGGTTCGCCAAAAAGTTTGGCACGACAAGATCACTCTCTCCGCGGGTGGCGGATATGAGCGGGATGACTACGGCGAGCCGTTTGCTACGTTTACCGGTTCAGGTGTGTCGTCTGATCGGTCAGACGATTATTACTATCTGAAGGTCGGTTGCGATTACGCAATTAGGAGATGGTGGTCAGCTGGCGCGAATTACCGCTTCCGGTCCAATGTTTCCGCCCTTTCCGCTTATGATTTCGACAACAATTTGGTGTCGATTTACACCCGAGTGTCATTTTGATTGTAAGAATGTGCATAGACACTAAGGACACACTAGGTCGAGTTTTCGGCAGAACAAATGAAATCGGATGTTGCCATAAGTGGCGGGGCGACGCGCTGGTTTCAGACGAAAAGTGGGATTTGTGGGCGAAATCACTGTTGATGTTCTTCGTTCTAGGCTGGCTAGGGTTGGTGAACGGAGAACTGGTGGCAGCGCAATCTGACAGTGGAAGAGCGGCGGCGACAAATCCAATAGCCACAGCAAACTCACGACTGCAACAAACGACTGTTCCGGCTGACTCTGAGGAGTATCGCATTCGAGCGGGGGATCTCTTGAACATATCGGTGTTCCAAGAGCCGGAATTGTCTCAGATGGTCAAGGTTCCTCAATCAGGTTCGATCCGCCACTCGCTTCTGGGAGTCATTCAAGTAAAAGGTCTCACTACATCGGAAGCGGAGAAGAAAATCACTGAATTATTAGCAAAGGACTATTTGGTGAACCCTCGGGTTTCGATTACGGTGGAAACCAACAAGAGCAGACGAGTGGTGACTGTTCTCGGAGAAGTGAAGCAGCCAGGCGCGATCGAGATACCCGATCAAGAACAGGTTACACTTCTACAACTGATTGGCCGTGTCGGAGGGTTCACAAACATAGCCGCAACTGATCGCGTTACCATCATTCGAACTGAGAATGGCAAGGAACAGGTGATTCGGGTCAATGTTCCGGCGATTATCAAGAGCGGCGACAAGAGCAAGGACATAGAATTGAAACCTGGCGACGTGGTATCAGTCCCAGAATCGTTCTTCTGAGGCACGCAATGCAAGAGCGCCCCTTTCGAGATCAAGACTACGACGTTCCCCAGGAGCAGAAGACGCATTGGAGGGAATTTGCGCGGATCTTCTGGGAATGGAAATGGGTTACCATTACCACGCTTGTCATCGGCACAACGTTGGGATTGATTCAGAATTTTAAGGCAGTGCCGATTTACCAGGCAGCCACGTCTATTGAGGTGGCTGCGGAAGCTCCGAGGATCGTCAACATTCAGAATATCATAACAACTGATACGCGAGATATTGACTACCTAAACACCAAGTTACAGATATTGCGGAGTCGGTCGCTTGCCGAGCAAATTGTCAAAGCAACTGGATTAAACCAGAATCCTGAATTCCTGCCCGGTGCTGGTCAGGGGGCGGATTTTGCAGGAGCGCTGCTGGGTTGCGTGACGGCACAGCTACGGCGGGGGAGCCGAATCATTGACATAATCGCCGAGCACCCCAATCCCAAGATGGCGGCGCTGATTGCCAATGGTGTTGCGCAGGAATTCATAAAGTGGAACCTCGACAGCAGACTTGCGGCATCAATGGACGCGATTCGATGGCTCAGTGAACAATCTGAGGATTACAAGACGAAGCTGGCGAAATCTGAATTGGCAGTTCAAGAGTATCGGGAGAAGACGCGCGATGTGTCGTTGGAGGACAGCTACAACGTTGTCGTGGATAAACTCAAAGCGTTGAATGGTGCGATGGCCGGCGCAAGAATGAGCCGGCTGGAGGCAGAGACGGAATGGAAGCAAACACAGGCACAGCTCGAAGCCAGCAAGGATCCCACTCAGGTTGCTGCGATTGCGTCTGACGAGGAAGTTGCGGCACTTCGTCAAAACTTGACCCAGAAACAGATAGCTGTTTCAACGCTTCGACAGCGATACAAGGACAAATATCCAGCAATGGCTGCTGCGTTGGCTGAGCAGGTGGAAACTGAAAGCAGGCTGAAGCAGGCATGCGTTTCTGCGGTTGAGAAGATCAAGGCGCGGTATCTCATGGCCAAGGCCAAGGAGGATGGGCTGCAACAACCGCTCACGGAGCAGGAAACGCAGGCAATGGAATTAAGCCGGAAGCTGGTGGCCTATACGGCGTTGAAACGCAACAGCGATTCGGACCGCCAACTCTATGAGACTCTCTTGACGCGCATGAAGGAGGCGGGGGTTGCGGGCAAGCTTGAGCAGAACAACCTGCGCATCATTGATCCCGCCCGCGTTCCCGGGGGGCCTTGCAGGCCGGACAAGACGAGGAATCTTATCCACGCCATCATCATGGGATTGATTACCGGCCTCGTTCTCAGTTACGGGGCTTACATTTACGATGATAAGATCAAGACTTATAAGGACATCGAATCCTACTTGGGGATGCCGTTGTTGTGCGAGGTGCCACGGATAGATGCCAAGACAAACGAGGAAAGGGCTACGGTTGTCAACAATGATCCGCAGTCATTGGCGGCCGAGGCGTTCTCAAACCTGCGGGCAACGCTAGGGGCGAATCCAAACGCGAAGGACATCAAGATATTGATGATCACCAGCACTGCGCCTGGCGAAGGCAAGTCTTTGGTCTCCACCAATACCGCAATAGCCTTTGCTCATGACAACCTGCGCACGCTGTTGATAGACGCCGACATGCGTCATCCCACGCTTCACAAGAGTTTTGAGCTTAGGACAGAGTTGGGTCTTTCAGAATACCTCACGGATGGAGGCAAGAAAGAGGAGGTCATCCAAAAGAGCGGGATTTCCAATCTGGATATCATTATAGCCGGCAAGATTGCCAAGAATCCTGCGGAGTTGCTTGGTTCTGCTCGTATGCGTGAACTGATCGAAGAAGAGAGCCAACGGTATGACAGGATCATAATAGACACTCCTCCTGTTGCGGTCGTCAGTGACGCGGTAGTTCTGTTGCCTCGAGTGCAGGGGATTGTCTTCGTCACACACTTCCGGAAGCTTCGCCGGGATGCGGTAGCACGTGCTGTGAAGAAACTGCGGGAAATAGGCGCGCCGCTCATTGGCAATGTGCTTAACAACATTGATCTGAAAAAGCACGGTTACTATTACTATCCTTATCATTACTCTTACCGCTACCCCTATTACTACCATAAGAAGAGTGGCAGTCAGCGGATGGGGAATGCGGAAGAGACTGTGTAGAAACCAAAGTGGAGTATTGGGCTCCGCCATTAATAATGAAGAATCATTTAAGGCATTTGGCGGGCTTCGAAGAAGCATACGAGGCACCGTCATGGCGGTAGCTTTGTGTCAAGCTGCCGAGTTAAGGCAGAAGTTTTGCTGCTGTCGGTAGTATTGATGTTGTAGGTGGCTTGGAAAGGGAGGGTGGCAGTCTGCGATAGTCGGTTTTTCTTCGTCGCTTTGTGACTCTCGTAGTTCAAACTCTTGTTGCAGTGATTCTGGTCTTTGCTCCATGGGCTTTCGGGGCAACTGAGCGGTGGTCACAAGCAGTGATTCAAGGGCTGGTGGGCTTGGTGTTGGCAACGTGCATCCTCAGAGGAGCAAGGGCGAATCCCAAGAAGTGGACATGGAATCCAATGTGGAACTGGCGATGGGCAGCCCCTCTTCTGGTTCTGGTGGTTTTCATCACTTTGCAGGCGTTCAACCCATCTCATTCCTATCAATCAGTTGGTCGAAGCCTTTTGCCCCAGACATATGTTGACTGGCTGCCATGCAGCGCTGATCCAAGTTGCACATGGGAGGCGTTGGGCATGTTGGTGACGAATGTAGCGCTTTTCTGGGCCGTGTGCTGTTGCTTCAGACGTGTGGCGGAGGTCAAAATCCTCTTGATGGTTCTGGTTGTCAGTGGTTTCGGATTGGCGCTGGTAGCTATTTTGCAGAGTGTGTCGGGCGAGCAGAAGTTGCTGTGGTTCAGAGAATCACCTATTCCGGAATTCATGGGATCCTTCGTAAACCGGAACAATTATGCGGCATACATAAATCTGCTTATACCTGTTGCGTTGGCGCTGGGAGGCTATGTCGGCGAGACGAGGTCAAATACTCACTCTAAAGGCCACCCCGGCTATTTGTTCTATTTCATGGCAGCTGTGATGGCCGCGTCTGTGCTTCGTTCGGGTTCCCGAGCGGGTTTGATGATTTGCATGCTGCTCTTGGTCTGTTGGTTGTGGAACCTGCTGTTCATGGGAAAGAGCCGTGCGTTTGACGGACATAGGAGGTTGTTTCTGACGGTCGTTCTCGTGTCTGTGGCTGCGGCGGGACTGTTGCTTTTCTCCGGCATCAAGCCGCTTGCCGACCGGTTTGCTGCGCCCGCCAATATGGAGGAGGCGCAACTGCGTGAAAACAGCAACACGCGGCCCATTGCCTATCGGGCGACATTGGAAATGTTCCGGGATCATTGGTTGTATGGGACCGGCGCCGGGACTTTTCTTCGCGTCTTTCCTTATTATCAGCCCGAGTCTCTTGCTGGTTTCTGGCAATACGCGCACTGCGACTGGTTGCAGTGGGTGGCCGAACTGGGCGTGGTAGGGTTTGTGCTGGTGGCGGTTATCATGTTTGGAATTCTTCAGAGGTGTATGCGCAATTACTTGCCGCTGCGGGAGCATGTGGGTGGAGAGTCGGGGGTCCATGCCTTCCACCAGCACGTCTTGCCGGCTTTAGGCTTTAGTCTAACCGGTGTCGCGCTACATGCATGTGTGGATTTTCCATTGCACATTCCCGGTGTCGCCACATTGGCAGTTGTGTATTGGGCTTTGGTATATCGCGCAGTCTAATGATTTTTGGTCATTGTAGTTAACGAACGGCATTCCCTTCGATCCAGAAGGCAAGCGCGAGTCAGTCACTGGAACTGACGAAGATTTCGATGGTCCGGCCGGTGTTTCCCATGTGTGGCATCGCTGCTATTTTTTCCTATCATCCCAATGCGACTGTGGTGGATTCTCGGGAGTTGAGACGAATCCGCGATCACATGCTTGCCCGTGGACCTGACGGCTCTGGAGAATGGTATTCACAGGATCACAAGGTCGGATTAGCCCATAGACGCTTGGCGATCATTGACCTTTCGGAGAGCGGCGCGCAGCCGATGCTTGCAGAGAACGGCCAGCTTGTTATCAGCTTCAACGGCGAGATCTACAATTACCGCGAACTTCGCCAGACGCTTGAACGCAAGGGCCGCGTCTTCAAGTCCCAGAGTGATACAGAAGTGTTGCTCCACCTGTATGCAGAAAAGGGCGAGGCCATGGTTCAGGATCTGCGCGGCATGTATGCATTTGCAATCTGGGATGCTCGGCGATGCGGCTTATTTCTGGCTCGGGATCCATTCGGGATCAAACCACTTTACTTCGCTGACGACGGCAAGAGCTTCCGGGTCGCTTCTCAGGTCAAAGCTTTGCTTGCCGGTGGCGGAATCGATACCTCACCCGATGCAGCGGGCCATGTTGGCTTCTTCTTGTGGGGACACGTTCCTGAACCGCATTCGTTGTATCGAGGCATACGCGCATTGCCGGCTGGCTCTTCGTTGTGGGTGGACCGAAGCGGAAGAAACGCATCCAGTTTCTGTCGCGTTACAGAAATTCTAGCGAAGGCAGAGGAAGCGACCGACAACGTTCCGGCCGCGTCCGTGCAGGAAACTCTGCGTGTGGCCTTGCGTGACACGGTGCGGCACCACCTCGTTGCTGACGTGCCCGTGGGTGTCTTCCTGTCGTCCGGGATGGACTCCACCACTCTCGCCGCGCTGGCAGCGGAGGAAGGCGGACAACTGCGGACGGTCACGCTGGGGTTCACTGAGTTCAAGGGAACCCTCAAAGATGAGACTCTTTTGGCTGAACAAGTGGCCCGGCATTACGCCGCCGATCATCAAACCATTTGGGTTACGCGTTCGGATTTTGCGTCTCACCGTGACCGGCTTTTTGCTGCCATGGATCAACCTACCATTGATGGCGTAAACACTTATTATGTCAGCTTGGCTGCGCGGCGGGCTTCTCTCAAAGTCGCTTTATCGGGTCTTGGCGGAGATGAATTGTTTGGAGGCTATCCGAGCTTTCGGCAGATTCCTCGCACGGCTACTACACTGGGTGTCTTCAACCGGTTCCCCAGGTTTGGCCGAGCGGCGCGCATTTTATCTGCGCCGGTTTTGAAGCAATTGACTTCACCAAAGTATGCCGGACTCTTGGAATACGGTGGAACACGTGGCGGGGCTTATCTTCTGCGCCGTGGTTTGTTCATGCCGTGGGAGTTGCCAGAGTTGATGGATGGCGAGATGGTCCGTTGCGGTTGGCAGGAATTGCAGCCACTGCTGCGTTTGGAAGAAACTGTTGATGGTTTGCGCTCTCCTCGTTTGCAGGTTTCTGCGTTGGAGAGTTGCTGGTATATGCGCAACCAGTTGCTGCGTGATTCGGACTGGGCGAGCATGGCCCATTCTTTGGAGGTTCGGGTGCCGTTCGTGGATTTGACTCTGTGGAAGTCCGTGGCTCCGCTGATCGTGGGACACAATCCAGTTACCAAGCAGGACATGGCGCGCACGCCGCTGAAATCGTTGCCCTCACAAGTCTTGAATCGTCGTAAGACAGGTTTCTCCATCCCTGTGCGAGAGTGGTTGATGGATGGGACTGGCGCTTTTGACAGGCAGGAACGCGGATTTCGTCCTTGGGCGCGCATCGTCCATTCTCAATATTGGAAAAACTGATGCGAATTCTGGCATTGGTGACAGACGCCTTTGGCAGTTCCGGTGGCATAGCCAAGTTCAACCGCGACCTGTTAAGCGCGTTGTGCGCTCACCCGGGCTGTGACGAAGTGGTCGCCATTCCGCGGCTGATGCTCGAACCAGGAGGCCCGTTGCCGCCGAAGCTGTCCTACATCACCTCTGGCTTGAACAGCAAATGGCGGTTCGCGCTTGCTGTGGTTCGGGCCGCGTTCGCGCGTCCACCATTCAGTTTGATCTTTTGCGGCCACATCAATCTTGTGCCGATAGGTTTTGTCGCGGCAAAATTGGCTCGAACCCCGTTTGTCACGATGCTTCATGGCGTGGAAGCCTGGCAACCCGCCTCGAATCACCTCACCCGTTTTCTTGTCCGGTTTGCAGGTTCTTTCATTGCGGTGAGCGAGACGACGAGGCAGCGGTTCTTAGGGTGGGCAACAGTCAGGAATGCCAGCAGCTACGTTTTGCCGAATTCAATTGATGTATCACACTTTGGCCCCGGCCAGCCCAACCCGCGTCTGTTGGACCGCTACGGATTGCGCGGGCGCAAAGTATTGCTGACTCTGGGCAGACTTTCGGCAGACGAAAGATACAAAGGAGTGGACGAGGTTCTGGAAATCCTTCCCAAACTGGTAGAGAAAGTTCCCAATCTTGTTTATCTCATAGTCGGAGACGGAACCGACCGCGCGCGGTTGGAAGACAAAGCGCGCCAACAAGGTCTCGCCGGACACGTTGTGTTTGCCGGTCGCGTGTCCGAGGAGGAGAAAGCGGATCACTACCGTGTGGCTGACGCGTTTGTGATGGCCGGTTGGGGTGAAGGTTTTGGCATCGTTTATTTGGAAGCGATGGCCTGTGGAATCCCTGTGGTGGCGAGCAAGTTGGACGCCAGTCGTGAAGCAGTTCGCGATGGAGAACTGGGTGTTTTGGTGGATCCAAAGAATCCCGTTGAACTTCGGGACGGGATCCTCGCTGCCTTGCAGAAGGCCAAGGGCAGAGTGCCTGCGGGTCTTGCGTATTTTTCTTACGCTAATTATCAGAGGCGGTGCCACGAGATTATTGACGCCATTTGCTCGGCGCGTCTGAAGTAGACCGGCGTTTGCAGGAGCGAACGACGGTTTCGAGAAACGACGCAGAAACACATGAATTCCCTTGGCAAACTTGCACATGGAATCAGCCACTTTCTGAACAGGCTTCGTTTCGGCAAGGGTGACAGCTACGAAGCAGGCGCGTTTTGGGAATACCGGCACGCTAGGTATCAATCGGATTTCAGGGCCGTTGCCGATTCCTCGGATGACGCCCACGACCGTTATCCAAAGCAAAAAGCGCAGTTGCTGAAGTTCCTCGACACAGCAGGGATCAAGTTGGCTGGTGGAGTGGGATGCACTGAATTCGGATGCGGGAATGGTTTTTGGGCAAAGGTCGTATTGGAGGCCGGCGCTCAATCATACACAGGTTTGGACATCTCTCCCACGGCTGTTGGGCACTGCAAGCAGAATGTGCCGGGAGGAGTTTTTGCGCGAGTGGATCTTGGTGGGGAGGATTATGCGCCGCAGAAGCCGGCAGACTTGGTGTTTTCGATTGACGTGACGCAGCACATTGTCGAGGAGGTCAAGCTCGGCAAGTTCCTGCAAAACATGGTGGCAGCGGTGAAACCCGGCGGCCACATCGTGCTCACGACGTATGCAGGTTTCGGCGATAGATATACTGACGACGACGACAGAATTGATTGGATCGGGAGGTTCATCAAAGTGCGTAAACTGCGCTGGGTTTACGCATGGGACCTGCCAACGCTGAAGAAGCATTTGAAAGGTTGCGAACTGATTGCTGCATCCAACTTTTGGGAAAAGACGATTTTCGCATTTGTTCGACGTTGTGATTCGAAACAGGCGGTAACAGCACCGGGCAGGTGAGATTGGGTTGCAGTTTGTTTGGATTGCCCAAACCTCTCAACTGCCTGAGAATACAGCACGCGCATGAAATTCTTTGTCACAGGAGCAGGCGGGTTCATTGGCAGCCATGTTGTGGAAGCTCTGGTCAAGGCTGGTCATCAGGTCAGGGCGTTGGTCCGGTATAACAGCCGTGGTAGTTGGGGGCACCTTGAAGAACTTGCTGCCGACGTGCGCGGGAAGACCGAGGTTCGGCTTGGTGATGTGACCGATCAGTCGCAGGTGCGGTCATTGGTCGAAGGGTGCGACATCGTGCTTCATCTGGCGGCACTGATTGGCATTCCTTATTCCTATCACGCCCCGGCGTCTTATATCGCGACCAACGTCTGCGGCACGTTGAACATCCTTGAAGCGTGTCGCCAAGCCCGCGTCCGTCGCGTCGTCGTGACGTCCACCAGCGAAGTCTATGGCACCGCCCGCTACACGCCTATTGACGAAGCCCATCCGCTCCAAGGGCAGTCGCCGTATTCCGCCAGCAAGATCGGCGCCGATAAACTTGCCGAATCATTCTATTGTAGCTTCGATCTGCCTGTTGTGACGCTGCGCCCCTTTAACACCTATGGTCCCCGCCAGTCCGCCCGAGCGGTGATTCCCACGGTGATGGCTCAAGCCCTGAATGGCGCGGAAGCGATCCACTTGGGCAACTTGGAACCCAGGCGCGACCTGACATTTGTCGAGGACACAGCGCGGGCGTTCCTGCTGGCCGCGGAAACACCGGACATTGAAGGGCAGGTTATTCATTTCGGCCAGGGGCAGGCAGTGAGTATTGGCGAAGTGGCCCAGCGATGCCTTGATGTGGTTGGCAGCAAGGCGCGTCTGGTCAGTGTGTCCGAACGCCAACGGCCGGAGAAAAGCGAAGTGGGTCTTCTGCTTTGCGACGCCGCCAAGGCCCGGCAAATACTGAAATGGACTCCGCAGGTTTCCTTGGACGAAGGTTTGCGCCGGACAGCCGATTACGTGCGCGCCAACTTGCGCCAATACAGGCAAGAGGGTTACGCGGTATGAAGAATGGGACGAGGGCCAAGCGCACAGGCGATGCGAACGTGCGCGCCGTGATTCTGGCTGGTGGCAAGGGCGTTCGCCTGCATCCGTTCACGGTGAATTTCCCAAAACCGTTGGTCCCCTTGGGTGATACCCCAATTATCGAAGTTTTGATCCGCCGGCTCATTCGTTCTGGCATCACCGATATCACGCTCACGTTGGGGCATTTGTCAGAGTTGATAAAGGCCTACTTTCAGCACCGCCGGACATTGACCCAGAAGATCAACCTGCGTTTTGTGGAAGAGGAGAAACCAACAGGCACGGCGGGTTCGCTCTCGCTGGTGCCTGGCTTGGACGACACTTTTCTTGTCATGAACGGCGATCTGCTGACGGATTTGGACTTCAACGCGCTGATTCGTTTCCATCGTCGGCAAAAGGCGCTGCTCACCATTGCCACCCACGTGCGCAAGGTGAAGGTGGATTTGGGCGTGCTTGAGTTTGACGCGAAGCATCAAATCACACGTTACTTGGAGAAGCCCGAGAACACCTACCACGTGAGCATGGGCATCTATGTTTATGAACCCGAGGTGCTCAAACATATCGAGAAGGGAAAATACCTCGACCTGCCTGAACTGGTGCTGCGACTGATTGCCAAAGGCGAGCGGGTTTGCGCTTATCCTGCTGATTGCCTGTGGCTGGATATTGGGCGGCCTGATGATTACGCCAAGGCCCAGGAACTCTTCGCTGAGAAGCAGGACGCCTTCAACCGCGTCTGACCTCTGATTCAGCCTTTCAGTTGTTTGCTTTCCACAATGTCTTTTTTAATCCCGTTGAGCGATTTGGATTACGGCGCGGAAGAGGCCGCTGCCGTCCGGCGTGTTTTGGAGGGCAAATGGCTCTCCATGGGGCCTGAGACCGGTGCTTTTGAGCAGGAGTTCGCCGCAGCCGTGGGCGTTCCTCATGCCTGCGCGGTTTCCAACGGCACCGCAGCTTTGCACCTGGCGTTCCTCGCGCTCGGCATTGGGCCGGGCGATGAGGTCATACAACCCGCAGTGAACTTCGTCGCCTCGGCCAACATGACCAAGGCGGTTGGAGCGACGCCGATCTTTGGGGAGATTGTCGGCTTGGATGAACCGACGCTTGATCCGGCGGGAATCGAGCGGCTGATGACTCCGCATACAAAGGCTGTCGTGGTCATGCATTACGGCGGATACTTTTGCCGCATGACAGAAATCCGCGAGATTTGTCGTAAACATCATCTGGCCCTCGTCGAGGATGCTTGTCACGCCGTCGGCGCTAAATGCTCTTTAACCTCCGGCTCCGCCGCCGCCGGTGCCCTCGGCGACATCGGATGTTTTTCCTTCTTCAGCAACAAGAACCTTGTGACCGGCGAAGGTGGCATGGTGACCACTCGTCGCGACGACCTGAATGACAGGATTCGCAACCTTCGCTCCCACGGCATGAGCACGCTGACTTGGGACCGCCATCGCGGCCATGCCGCGACTTACGACGTGCTGGCGCACGGTTACAACTACCGAATTGACGATCTGCACTCCGCGCTCGGCCGGGAACAGTTGAAGAAATTGGAACGAAACAACCGGCGCAGGCGTGAGTTGACGGCGCTCTACTGGCAGAATCTCGCTTCACTCGAATCTCTCGGCTGGACGCTGCCCTTCCGGAAGCTTTCAACCTCCGAATTTCCACTTTCCACTTTCAGTTCTTCCGCCTGCCATCTCCTTCCCGTTGTTGCCCCGGATGCGGACGCCCGTTGGCGTTGTGCCGAGGCGCTGAAATCCGCCGGCATACAGACCAGCCTGCACTACCCGTTTATTCCCGGCTTCACGGCTTTTGCTTGCAAAGAGTCGCGTGGCGGACTGGACAAGTCCATCGTCTTTTGCCAGCGCATCATCACGCTGCCTTTGTTTCCAACGATGACCGAGGCCCAGGTGCAAGCGGTTTGCGAGGCGTTGATCGCCGCTGCTCACAGCCGTCAGCCTTCCGCTTCCATCACGCCGTCTGCCCTCTGATTCCTGCTTTCTGATTTCTAGTTTCTATTCTCAGCTTTCCAATGTCCTCCACTCCCTCTCAACCTTCAGCTCTCAGCCATCATCCCTCCGAAGACTGGGATCTCATCATCCGTCCGAAGACGGGTTGGTTTGATCTGCATCTGGCCGACCTCTGGCGCTATCGCGACCTGACGATGCTCTTTGTTTGGCGCGACTTCGTGGCACAATACAAGCAGACCATCCTGGGGCCGCTCTGGTATCTCCTCCAGCCGCTCTTTACCACGCTCTTGTTCACCCTCATCTTTGGCCGGATCGCCAATCTGCCAACAGACGGGTTGCCACAAATGCTCTTCTACATGGCCGGTGTGACGAGTTGGAACTACTTCGCCGAATGCCTCAACCGCACCTCGGCAACGTTCAGTCAAAACGCCGGCATCTTCGGCAAGGTCTATTTTCCGCGGCTTACGGCTCCCTTGTCTGTGGTCATTTCCAACCTGATCAAGTTCGGCATCCAGTTCGCTCTCTTTCTTGGGTTCCTAGTTTGGTATTGGTTCCAAGGCTCGCCCGTCCATCCAAGCCTTGCCATCGCCCTTACGCCTTTGCTTTTGATCATAATGGCCGCCTTGGGATTGGGTTGTGGCATCATCGTTTCATCGCTCACCACCAAGTATCGGGACCTCCAAATCCTGGTGGGATTCGGCGTGCAACTGGCCATGTATGCGACCCCGATCATTTATCCCATGTCCATTTTTCCCAATGCGAGCCGGTGGATCCTGCTTCTGAATCCCATGGCCCCGATCGTGGAAACCTTCCGCTACGCTTACTTGGGGGCTGGCGAGTTTTGCTGGCCGTATCTTGCATGCAGCGCTGCCATCACCGCGGTCATCCTTTTCATCGGCATCCTCCTCTTCAATCACGTCGAGAAGACGTTCATGGATACAGTTTGAAGGATGAGGGCGGAAAGCTGAAGGTTGAAGCAAGCAGCCGTAATGTTTTCAGGAGTGACCCATGAGTATTAGCCAGCACAAAGACGATTTCAGACAGCGAACCAAGAAATTCGCCTCGGTTGTCATCCGGTTTTATTGCTCGCTCCCGAAAGGCCGAACGGAAATTCAAGTTTTGGGTAAACAACTTCTACGGTCGGGCACCTCCGTGGCTGCCAATTACCGCGAGGCATCGCGTGCGCGTTCCGACGCCGAGTTTGTCTCGAAATGCGATCAATGCGCTCAGGAGGCAGATGAATCGTTGCTTTGGCTTGAACTGCTTCGAGACGATTGCGGGGTTCGATCTGAGTCAATGGAAGTGCTTTGCCGTGAAACTGACGAATTGATCGCCATTTTTGTTACTATGTCCAAAAAGGTTAAGGCGCGGATGAAAGCCGAGAGTTGAGGTTTTCAGTTTCAGGTTTCCATTCTCAACTTTCAGGTTTCAGCCTTCATCTCTATGTCCGATATCGTCATTTCCGTTGAATCCCTGTGGAAAAAATACCGCCTTGGTGTGGTCGGCACGGGCACGCTGCGCCATGACCTCAACCGCTGGTGGCACCAGGTCCGCGGCAAGCCGGACCCGTATGCGATTGTGGGGCAAAAGGAGAAAGCTGAAGGCGGAAAGCTGAAAGCTGAATCCCCCAACCCTCAGCCATCAGGTTTCACCTTTCAGCCCTCATCCCTTTCCTCGGACGAGATATGGGCCTTGCGTGACATCTCCTTCCAAGTGAAGCGCGGCGAAATCCTTGGCATCATTGGCTGCAACGGTGCCGGCAAGAGCACGTTACTGAAAATTCTCTCTCGCGTGACCGCTCCGACCAGTGGTGAAGTCAAAGTGAAGGGGCGCATCGCCAGCCTCTTGGAAGTGGGCACGGGGTTTCATCCCGAACTGACCGGCCGTGAGAACATCTTCCTCAACGGCGCCGTCCTTGGCATGACCAAGGCCGAAATCCGGAGAAAGCTGGACGAAATCATTGCCTTTGCCGAGGTGGAAAAATACATCGACACACCTGTCAAACGTTACTCCAGTGGCATGTATGTGCGTCTGGCCTTCGCAGTCGCGGCGCACCTCGACCCGGAGATTCTGATCGTGGACGAGGTGCTGGCGGTGGGCGATGCTGCGTTCCAGAAGAAGTGCCTCGGCAAGATGGGTGAGGTGGCTCGGAGTGGAAGGACTGTGCTTTTCGTCAGCCACAATACGGGAACCATTTCTGCGTTGTGTGAATCTGTTCTAGTTCTCAGCGCTGGTGAGATGGCATTTGCTGGCTCTGCAGAGGGCGGGGTCCGTTTTTACTTGGAACAGGCTGAAGGCAAGCAGGATACAAAGAGAAGCAGGGTGTTTGATTTAGATGATTCCCTGCCGATGCAGGTTCTGGAGGTTTGCCTTGGCGGGCGCAAAGGGGATTCTCAGTCGTTGTTTGATATCAAGGACGACATTTGTATCGCCATGCGCTATCGCGTTCGCAGTCCTCTGCAGGGCGCCAGTCCAGCATTCTGGGTGAGTCGTAATGGAATGGAACTTCTTTGCAGCTTCGAATCAGACAAAGGGCGCTTGGATTCTTTTTCACTCGTTCCGGGGGACTACCATGTGCGAGCGGTTCTACGGGGTGGCCTTTTGAAAGCGGGACATTACTCTGTCACGGTGGGGACTGGACAAGTTGGACGTGGCCCGTTCGACACGCATCGAGACGTCATGTCTTTTCAGGTGGAAGCGCTTAGTGAGGATACATGCTCGAAGGGATATGACCAAAAACGAGGAGGAGTAATTATTGCTCCCGTCATATGGGGGAACGCTGACAACGCTATTGGATCAGTATGATCATACCGGATATACTGGCACACACTATTTCGAGTCCTTGCGGGTTTGGGCTGGTCGTTTCCTGATCATTAGACGCTTGGATGATATGGAGCGATTGGTTCGCCATGTCGTCGAGTAAGCGAGGAAGTGCGAGGGGCAATTGTGGTGCGTGGTTGTGTGTTTTTGAAGGCAGCGTGGTTGCTTAAACAATTCTGAGTTATTATGAAAATTGTCGCTCTTCTCACCGGTCGCGGGAACAACACTCTTAAAGACAAGAACGTGCTGCCCATATTCGGGAAGCCGTTACTCTACTACCCGGCCATGGCAGCACGCGGGTCGCGCCACATACAGGGGTTCTACGCGAGCAGTGATGATGAGAAGATTCTGAACGCGGCCGCGGAACTGGGCTATCTGCCCATTCGTCGGCCAGCGGAATTCGCCCGCCCGGATTCGCAGCACGTGGATGCCATTCGTCATGCCTTGGCGGAAATGGCTAAACAGGGCGTTGCGCCCGAGATTATCGTTGTTTTGCTCGCTAATCACGTGGCGGTGAAAACCGAATGGATCGACGACTGTCTCGATATCATGCTCGCGGATCCGCGGGTGTCGGCTGTGGTGCCGGTTCACAAGGAGATGGATCATCACCCCTATCGCGCCAAGCGTCTGAACGAGGGAGGATTCCTCCAGTCGTTCTTCGACTTCGGCAGCGAACGTGTTTCCACGAATCGCCAGGATTTGCTGCCCAATTATTTCTTGTGCCACAACTTTTGGGTGCTTCACACCGAACGGGCATTGCAATGTCCGAACGGTGATCCGCCGTGGACCTTTATGGGTCGCACAGTGAAACCGTATGTCATCGGTGAGAGCATAGACGTCCATACGGAGGAGGACATAGTCCATGTCCAGCGATGGCTGCGCACTCATGGCATGGTGCCAGCGGACTGGAATGAGAAGGCATCCTCGCCGTGATCCCCGCGACATCGGGCGCGCATGCCATGAGCATACCGCGTCTGCGACCCTGTGACCGCTATGTCTTCGGAACATCGCTTTACAGATTGGGCAGTTTTGACGCCCGGTGGCACGCAGCTGCTCACGGCCATTGCGCTGCTGCGCATGAAGCGTATTCCTGCCGACTTGGTCGAGGTGTTCTCTTTTTTTCCACGGCATGACGCTCTCATGAGTTTTGTTGAACGAGTGAGCGCGCTATTCGGGTTACGCTACGGGGGGGTGTTGGATGACTACGTTCGGTTCTTTCTAGGTAAGAAAGAAGTGGTGTTAAAACCGTCCGGATGGAAATGGTTTTGGACTCCAGAGTCATATAGCAGACAGGCCATCCTTCGTTTGAACAGCCATCTCAAACGAATCCAAAGAAAAAGCCTGATCATGGCATTCAAGCCTTATGACGACTTGTCCCTTCTGTTGTGTGGCCTCAACTACCCGAACACTATTTTCATAGCGGACGGCGCGGTTGTTTTTGGTGGGTTTGCCGAGAAACAGAAGGATTGGACTTGGCGCGGAGTTCGGAATATCGCGGCAGAAATACCTTTGTCGGAACCGATTTACGGTCCATCATACCTTCGCGCAAGTTCTGAGCGGTTTGGTATTCCTGCGGATGTTCCAGATGAAATCTTGCTGGATTGCTACGAAAGACTCATGGACCTCCCTGAAACGCGTAGGGCGAGGGATTTGTTTGAAACACGGGAGTCGCCAGCCCAATGCGCTCTGGTTCTCGGTCAAAATCTTTCTCCGGTGCTGGCTCATCCATTTCAGGACGTGGAATACTACTCAGTGCTTATTCGCGACTTGGCCGCCCGCGGGTTCCGCCACATCGTATACAAGCCGCATCCGCGGGACGAAGAAGCCAAGAGTCGGATTATCCGAGACTTGGTCCGCAGCGATTCTGCCAACTTGTGCATGATGTCTTCTGACGAAGCCTGTGTGCCCGTGGAAGCGTTATCAAGATTCGTTTGTAGTCGAGGATGGACCGCATTCGGCGCTTGTTCCTCTGCGCTAAGCGGATGTCAGGACCATATGCAGATGAAAGTGTCTTGTGTAACTTCCAGCATTCTCCCGCTGCAGACTCGGAACATTATTGCGGAGTTTGCTGCTCGCCACAAGTTTGGTATCCACGAAATTGGCTGATGACGTTTCTCATGTGTATGCCGTGGACCTGTGCGTGGCGGTTTGGCTTTGCTCTTCGCGAAGGTGAGCGATTTGAGATCCTGACCTCCATTCTTGTGTAGGATTGCTTCGAACGAGTCGATACGCCAGTCACGCACGCACGCTCCAACCTTACGCTTTCTATGAATGAGAAGATTCTGATTACTGGGATAGCGGGTTTCATTGGATCACATCTGGCGAGGGCAATGCTGGCTCGCGGATATGAGGTTTGGGGTATCGACAATCTCTCAACTGGAATTGCTGAGAATGTCCCTGTAGGCGCACGTTTCATTAAGGGGGACTGCGCATCAACGGCTACGATTGGACAACTGGGTGGTGTCACATTCAAGGCAGCATTCCACATAGCAGGTCAATCGTCAGGGGAAATCAGCTTCGACGATCCAGCGCGAGACTTGGACTGCAATACAAGGTCAACCGTTATCCTGATGAACTATTGCGCGAAAACCGGCTGTCGTCGCTTCCTTTATTCAAGTTCGATGTCCGTATATGGATGTCCGGATATATGTCCAGTCGCTGAAACACATCCTTGTCGCCCCATTTCATTTTACGGAGTCGGGAAGTTGGCCTCTGAGCATTACATGGATGTTTATGGACAATCGGGCTTGCGCACGACAGCTTTGCGCTTGTTCAACGTCTATGGCCCCGGCCAGAACATGGCCAACTTACGTCAGGGGATGGTCAGCATCTACTTGGCCCAATTGCTTTCGAAAGATGTGATTACTGTGAAAGGCAGCTTAGATCGTTTCCGCGACTTTGTGTTCATAGACGATGTCGTCGAGGCTTTCTCGCACTGCATGGACGATGAGAGAAGTTTTGGGCAGGTTTACAACGTGGCTACTGGGGTTAAGACGACCGTCAAGGAGTTGCTGGAGGCGCTTATGCGGGCTGCCACAATGAAAAAAGAAGTGATTATCTCTGGAGGCACCGCCGGCGATCAAGGAGGCATATACGCCGACGTTGGTAAAATCAACACAGACCTCGGTTTTTCAGCAAAAACTGATCTGGCTAAAGGCTTAGAGTCGACTGTGGCTTGGGCGAAAGTTGCATCATGAGGAGTTTGCTGGCTTATGCTGCTTAGAACTCAGTTGTCACACTTTGTGACAAATCGGCTGTCCTTGCTGCCAAGTCATGCCTAGCGGGCCTGAATACCTCGTGCAAACATGAAAACGGGACAGCAACATGCCGGAGTTGGATCGGATGATGGTCGAGCTTGGACCGGGTGGTCGGCTCTTTATCTGGCGCTTGGTTTGCTCCCGTGGCTGGCGATGGCAGCGATTCTTCTGTCGCGACTGGACTACGCTGCGGCGGACTTGCGCCAATTACAGATGTCTCTCATGGGTGGGGACGAGGCGTGGATCGCCGGTGAGGTCGAAAGAGCATTGAGTCTCGGCAAGCCGCTGATCATGCATGTCTATCCCGACCTCTATTTTCTGGTGGCCTGGGTGCCGTTGTATGTGTGGAAGACCGTTTACTCCGTTACCACGACTGATGTCATTGTATGTCTTCGGTTCGTGAGTCTGTCGTGTTTCGTGATGGTGGGCGCGCTTTCCACGCTGGGTATTGCGCGTCTTCGCGGTGCCCGGGATGGATTCCTGTTTTCCCTCCTGTTCTTCGTCCTGTGCGTGACCCCGGAACTGACGATCCGATCCACAGCCTGCCAGCCTGATCTCATGAACCTGTGCGTCTTCATGGCCCTATTCCTCTGCGGTATGGAATTGATTCGCAGACCAGTGGCACCGGTTGTGGCTTTATGCGGAGTCGTGGCGGGCATGGGCATGGCGGTCAAGTTCAGCGCGGTGCTGGTGCTGCCTGCCCTGGCGTTGGTGGTCGCGTTGCACGCGTTCTCGTTCGACCGTGACCAACTCTGGTTTCTTGCGCGTCAATCGGCGCGTGTCAGTCGCTGGGTCGTTTCTGCGGGTGTCGCATGGTTGGTGCTCTTGTCCGCGGCGGCATGGATGGCATCCCGGCATGGCAGCAGTCTGGGTTGGTTGCCGACTCCTCCCGGCGTCTCAAATGTTGTGGGAATGACGGCTTACCTCGCGGGTGCTCTGGTTCTTCTGGTGGCGTTGTGGGCAGAGAAGAGGCTCCCGAAGCCATCCGCCCGTTCGGTTTGCGCCGTGTGGTTCCTCGGATGCAACGGATTGTTGATGGTGCTGACTCTTGTGGCTGCGTTCTATCTTTGCGCTCCCAACCAATGGTTTCATCTGCGGTTTCTTGCCGAGATCGGACACCTCGCGAGCGTGACCACTACCGCCGGCCCCGTGAGTCCGTCGTTGATTGGATTCCACCTCTGGGATGTGGCGAACCCGGTTTTTCTCGCGATGGCCTTAGTGGGTGGCTTGGTGGCGGTCGTAACTTGGTGGCGAGCAAGGAAACCCGCGCTGGCTACAGATGAAGTGCTGGCCGTCACGTGGTCGGCCACAGTGCTGCTTTACCTCCTGTTTGGGGTTGCCTTGACCCGTGAGCGCTACCTGTATCCGGCCTATCCCGCTTTGGTTTATCTCGCTTGGGTTGGCGTTCGTGCCGGGCTGGCTTGGCTTCGACGCTGGCCCGTCCTTTTTCGATGGGCGCCAGCATTAACGGCGATTGTTCTGTTGGTGTCGCAAACGCAAATCCTAGCCCGGGAAAAGGCCCGTAATCGTGACGCGTTGGTGGATTTGCGACAATTGAACGGATTCGAAGTGGGGCGTTGGTTGTTAGCGAATGCGCCTCACGATGCCTCAATTCTTTACTCCTTCGGAGCATACATCCCGCCCGAGTTTCCGAATATCCACGGTTTGGGTATGGGTGATCCGTTCGGGCATCTCGAACGTTCGCGTCCGATGTTTGTGGTTTTGGGCGACGCTTTGAAGGAGCGTTCCGCCAAAGTGTCGAAGGACTGTTTCGACGAAGTGTTCTTCGTGCCCGTTGTGCGCTCGTTGCGATTCTATTCCGACTTGGAGAATGGTTCGCTTGGATTTCGGCGCATCCACGAGTTTCGGAAATGCCAGGGTCCGGGCTTTGTGGTTTACAAACGGGAGGGTGCTATTTCGGTGGAGGTGAAGACACCCTAGCTGCGTTGAACCGATCTCTATGCGAGCCGCCGTCGTCAGACCATGAATCCCAATGAATTGACTGTGCAGTCATTGCGCCGGATTATTCTCGATCAATCCTTCCGCGCCCGGGTGGGACATATTGGTTCGGCCTTGTGCGTGGCTGATCTTGTCCATGCGCTTTACCACCAAGTGTTGCGGATATCGGCGCCGGCGGATCAAGATCGCGATCGGTTCATCTTGGCAAAGGGACATGCGGCCCTTGCGCTCTACGGAGTCTTCTACCAAAAGGGCTGGATCACGGGGGAGCAACTGAACAGCTATTGTGCCGATAACTCACTGCTAGGCGTTCATCCCGATCGCGGTTTGCCGGGCGTGGACTTTGCCACCGGTTCCTTGGGGCAGGGATTGTCCATCGGCGCAGGCGCAGCCTTGTCAGCGCGTCTTCAAAAATCCGCCCGGCGGGTTTATGTGCTCATGAGCGACGCCGAGTGTAATGAGGGGGCCTGCTGGGAGGCGGCGATGTTTGCCGCGCACCAGCGTCTGTCGAATTTGACGGCGATCGTGGACGTGAACGGACAGCAGGCCTTGGGTTACACCCGGGATGTGATGGACCTTCAGCCGATGGCAGACCGTTGGAGGGCCTTCGGCTGGTCCGTGGCCGAAATAGATGGTCATGATGTGGCGCAGATTGTGGCTGCGGTGAAACCGGGAAGCGACCGCGCGCCTCGCGTGGTGCTGGCCCGGACCACGTTTGGCAAGGGCGTTTCATACATGCAGAATCAGATCAAATGGCATTATTGGCCGATGTCCGATGACGAATATAAGCAAGCGGTGCGCGAGATCGGAGGGCAGTCGTGAGAGCCGCCTTCATACAAACTCTTGTCGAACTGGCGGCGCAAGACGAGCGCATCCTGCTCCTCACGGCGGACCTCGGTTATCTGGCCATTGAGCCGTTCGCTGACCGGTTCCCGGATCGCTTCTTCAACGTTGGCGTGGCTGAGGAGAATATGCTGGGCGTCGCGACCGGGCTTGCGGATTCCGGATTTATTCCGTTCGTCTATTCTATTGTGCCTTTTGCGGTGCTGCGGCCGTTTGAGTTCATACGCAACGGTCCCATCATGCACCGCCTGCCCGTGAGGATCGTGGGTGTCGGAGGTGGTTTTGAATACGGGCATAACGGACTGACGCATTATGGAGTCGAGGACGTTGGGGTCATGCGGACCCAACCTGGAATACGTGTGGTCGCGCCGGCGGATCATGAGCAGACACGGACGGCTTTGCGAAGGACTTGGAATGTTGCGGGGCCTGTTTACTATCGGATCGGCAAGGATGATCGGACTGTCGTGACCGGCTTGGGAGGACGCTTTGAGTTGGACGAAGTCCAGACGGTGCGGCCCGGCCGCGACGTTGTGATCGCCGCGATGGGCAGTATCGCGCCTGAGGCGGTGGCTGCCGCGGAACAGCTTCGCAAACAAGGGGTGGACGCGGAGGTGATCGTTGTGGCTTCGATTCATCCGGCGCCGGAGCGAAGTCTGCTGTCGGTGCTCCGGCGGTTCCCGGTTTGTGTCACGGTCGAGGCCCACTATCTTTCCGGGGGGCTTGGCTCACTGGTGGCAGAGGTCATCGCAGAAGCATCGGTGCCTTGTCGTCTCGCCCGCTGCGCAGTGCGCGAACTGCCCATTGGAGTCACCGGCAGCCAACGCTTTATGCACGAGCGGTCAGGTCTGGATCGTGCCGCTATTGTGCGGCGCACCTTGGAAGCTTTGAAGACTGGAGGCAACGCATGAGTCCACACCCACGAAAGATCAGCGCGATCATTGCGTGCTACCGCGATGCGCAGGCAGTGCCCATCATGCACCAGCGGCTTACCACCGTGTTTCAGAAGATCGGCGTGGATTACGAGATCATCTTTGTGAACGACGGCAGCCCGGACAATGCCGCCGAAGTTCTGGCTGAACTGGCCACGCGCGACAGAAAAGTGGTGGTCATCAACCATTCGCGAAACTTCGGTTCACAGAACGCCTTCACCAGTGGCATGCGCATCGCCACTGGCGACGCCGTTGTCCTGCTGGACGGCGACTTGCAGGATCCGCCGGAGTTGATTGAACAGTTTCACGCGAAGTGGATCGAAGGCTTCGAGGTGGTTTATGGTGTGAGGGTCAAGCGCGAAGCGACAAACTTCCTGAAGATCGCCTACAAGGCCTTTTACCGCGTTTTTCGCGCCGCCTCGTATGTGCCCATGCCGCTTGATGCCGGAGACTTCTCTCTCCTCGACCGGCGCGTGGTGGATGCGCTCAACAGCCTGCCGGAGAACAATCGGTTTATGCGCGGTCTGCGTGCGTGGGTCGGCTTCAAACAAACCGGCGTGCCGTATGTCCGCCCCGAGCGAATGTTTGGCGTTACGACAAATAATCTGCTGCGCAACCTCGACTGGGCGCGCAAGGGCATCCTCTCGTTTTCATACGCGCCGCTCGATCTCATTGTTTGGCTCGCGGTTGGCACGGTTGGCGCATCATTCGTTGCAATCCTTGTGCAGGTCGCATTGCGGCTGTTGCAACCGGAACTTGCCCCGCGAGGCATTTCGACCATCATCGTGCTGGTTCTTTTCCTTGGAGGCATCCAGCTCCTCTGCCTTGCCATTATCGGCAGCTACCTCGCGCATATTTACGACGAGGTAAAAAGGCGCCCGCCATACATCGTGGAAAGCATTCTTAATTCGCCGCGTCCCACGGCCGGTGAATCAAACAGGCAAGAGAACGAGACCACAGACTCATGATCCCACTCTTTTTGCCCTCCACGCTCGTTGTCATGGATCAGCCATGAATCAGGTTTTACAATGGATGATGCCCCGCGCTTTTGAATTGTTTCAGTTCTCCGTCGGCGGAACCGTCGCAAAACGTAACCTGGTTCTGCAGTATTACTCCAATCAGAAGCGCATCCTTGAAGTCGGCTGTTCTGTGGGCAACATTGCCGTCGCTTTTCGGGGTCGAGGCGTCGAGTATGTGGGCATAGACACTGATGAAAGCGCCATTAATTACGCCACGAAAAAATTCCGGTGCCATACTGGATTCTCTTTTATCTGCGGCGATCTTTGCTGCCAAAGATTCCAGCACAGTTTTGATTTCATCGTGTTTTCGGGCATTTTACATCATCTAGATGATGCTGCCGCGACTCGCCTGTTGGAGTTTTCCAAGGAAAGTTTGTCCCCTCAAGGAGTCGTTTTGGTTAGCGATCCCATCCAGCCGCGACCGGAAGATAGTGCCCTCATAAAGCTTTACCGCAAAATGGAAAGAGGCAAATACGTGCGCAATTTGGAGGAATTGTCCGGCTTGTTGACGAATGTGATCGGCCTTCAGATCCTGCAGCAGGAGTGTCAATCGGTTACAGCACTGCCCTTCTTTTCAAAGCCGCGCGTCTCATATTTTGGTGTTTTCGTCCTCGGACCTCGTGGATTATCGAGTCGGGTTGGTATAGCTGAGCCCTTGAACTCCAACGGGCTTGTGTAAACCGTTCAGGCTTATGTCAGACGGTGAAACACCTTCATGAGATTGTCTGGACACTAATTGATGTGGGATTGTTCGAGTGAGGGAGTAGACCTATTTGGTTCATAAACAGCCCGGCACGACCGTCAAATGTGAACAGCCCACAACTCATTTCGACCCAGTGCGCGGTTTGCGGAACAGCGGATGGCACCCGGGAGGTTTATCCGGCGAACTTCAGCCTGGAGGACTTGAACCCGACGGTGTTCTCGGCGCGCCGGGTGCCAGATCGGATACACTATCGCATGGTTCGGTGTCTGAAATGCGGACTGCTCCGCTCGGATCCGGTGGCGGATGGGGAGACCTTGGCCCGGCTTTACAGCAAGAGCACACTCGATTACTCCGACGAGATTCCCAATCTGCGCCTGACCTATGGGCGTTTCCTGTCACGACTGCTGAACCATGTTTCCAAACCGGCTGCATTGTTGGAGATCGGCTGCGGGAATGGTTTTGCCCTTGAGGAAGCGTTGCTGCGTGGATTCTCCAAAGTGCGCGGCGTGGAACCCAGTCGCACAGCCGTCGCCGCGGCACCGGCTGCCATTGGTTCCGGGATCGTTTGTGACATGATGCGGCCGGGCCTTTTTGGCGAGGGCGAGTTTGATGCCATCTGCATGTTTCAAGTGTTGGACCATATTCCGCAGCCCGGCCCGGTGATTGCGGAGTGTTACCGTGTGCTGAAGCCCGGTGGGGTGATGTTGTGCATCAACCACAACAGCGAGGCTCTCTCAGCCAGAATCTTGGGCGAGTCCAGCCCGATTATTGACATCGAACATGCCTATCTCTACGGTCCCGACACGATGAGCCGGTTGTTCTTAGAGCACGGATTCCGGATCCTTGCCGGCGGGCCCATGTTGAACACCATTTCCATAGCCCACCTCATCCATCTATTCCCGTTGCCTCGCGGCCTGAAGGCGAGGCTTCTCTATGGGGCGTTAGCGGGGACGATCTGCCGGTGGCGTGTCCGGCTACCGCTTGGGAACCTTTTCCAGATTGCCCAACGTCCATGAAGAGCCAAGAGGACGACAGCAGGTCGAGCAACAAGTCATTCGAACGCAACGTATCAGCCTTCGACCAAGACGCTGCCCAGAATAAGGGATTGCTGAGATGAAACGCGTGTTGATCACCGGTGGGACCGGGTTTGTGGGGGCGAACCTTATGCGCCGGCTCTTGGCTGAGGGCTGCGAGGTGCATCTTCTGGTGCGACAGGGTTTTCAAGCGTGGCGGATTGCCGGTGTGCAGAATCTGGTGCATCTCCATGTGGTGGACATGAATGTGCCGTCTGCTGTCCTAGGAGTGCTGTCTTCTCTTCGACCTGCCTGGGTCTTTCACCTAGCCGCTCATGGGGCGTATTCTTTTCAGACAGACGCCCAAGAAATGGCGCGAACCAATCTGCTCGCCACCATGAACTTGGTGCAGGCTTTCCTTCAGGCAGGGGGCGATGCATTAGTCCATGCTGGATCGTCGTCGGAATACGGTTTCAAGGATCATCCTCCCACCGAGAGTGAACTGCTCGAACCCAACAGTGACTACGCCGTCACGAAGGCGGCTGCAACGCTCTACTGCGGTTGTGCTGCGCGCAAGTTCCACGCTCGCATCATCACGCTGCGCCTTTACTCGGCTTTTGGACCTTTCGAGGATCCACGCCGGCTTTTGCCCGCGCTCGTGGTCAAGGGACTTGCCGGAGAACTTCCTCCGTTGGTCAACCCTGATGTTTGCCGCGACTTCATCTACGCCGAAGACGTCTGCGACGCATTCATCCGTGCCGCTTCAGTTGGGAATCCGCCTTTGGGCGCGGTTTATAACCTGGGATCGGGAGTGCAGACCTCCATCGGCCAGATCGTCGCTCTTGCGCGGCAGGAACTAAACATTTCAGAAGAACCTCGCTGGCAGTCCATGCCGGATCGTTCGTGGGACACGTCCACTTGGGTTAGTGATTCGACTCGGATTGCGCGGGATTTGGAATGGAGGCCAAGGTTTACTCTGACAGATGGTTTTCGCGCCATGGTGGCTTGGTTCCGGGACAATCCGGCGATGCTGGAGTTCTATCGAAGACAGCAACATTGAGGTTAAACGAACACTTCTTTGGGGTGCCTTCGGGAACTGCTGCGCATGACTATGCACTGGTGGCCGTTGCCACGCGGTTCGGTTTTCCCGGGATTTGTTGGCAGAAGTCGGCGGCTCCTAGAGATGAGTCCGAATCGCACATCATGTGGAAGTGGAGTTGCTAATTGATCAAGCCCCCCGGCGTCAGTGTGTTAATGGCGGTCCATAATGGGCAGCGCTACTTGGGTGAGGCCATCGAGAGCTTGCTACACCAGACTTTTGACGACTTTGAGCTGGTGATTGTGGACGATGCAAGCACTGATGACACGCCGCGCCTGTTGGAATCTCTGGCGCGCCGGGATCGTCGGATCGTGCTGTTGCGGAATGACCGGAATATTGGCTTGGCCGGATCGCTCAATCGTGGGCTTGCCATTTGCCGCGCGCCTCTCGTGGCGAGGGCGGATGCCGACGACGTGTTCATGCCTGAACGGTTGGAGAAGCAGGTGCGCTACATGGAAGCGAATACGAACGTGGGTGTTTTGGGCGCCGCGGTGGAGTTCATTGATGAGGAAGGACGATCTCGAGAGGACAAACTCCAGCACTTCCATACAGAACCGGCAGTTCTCCGTTTCCATACTCGCCTTGGATGCTGGTTCTGGCACACAACGGTCATGTTCCGACCAGAACTAATCCGATCCGTTGGGGGGTATGATGATGATCGTTTCACCCACGGACCAGAAGACTACGATTTGTGGGCCAGGCTGATTGATAAGACCACGTTCCAGAATCTGCCGGAAGTTCTGGCAAAGCAGCGTCTTCACAGTGCCTCCGTAACCTCCACATGGAAGGATGGATTCAAGCTTTACTGTTCCGTTTCACAAAGACTCCTCTCACGCTATCTTGGCCGTCCGTTGAATGAACAAGAGGCACACGATGTTGTTACCCTTTTTGGCTGGAATCGTCATTTGCCGCAGAATTCTATCTTGAACGGTGTTCGCCTGTTGCGGGAGATCAGGGCCTGCGCTCGGAAGCGCGAAGCTCGCGATACGCTCGTTCGATTCGAGCATCAGTGCGTCAGCGCTTTTCTTGCCGAAGCAGCGATCGTGGTCTATGCCGACCCTGCCGCCAGCAAAAAGCTCATGCTGGAGGCGATCCGTTGGTCCCCAGCGACGTTGTTTTCGCTCCCGCCCCTTGCGCTTGGTCTTAGGCTGGTCATTCCAACAGCGCTACGTGACGTCTTCAAGCGAGCTAAGCAATTGTTCGGGGGGCGAGTATCACGTTATCTGGCACTGACTATCTAATGAAAAAAGTGCTGAGCCGAAACAGAAATGGAGTAGTGATCTTCGATCATCCCCACACTTTGGAATCCGCAGAGGTAGCTAGACGCCATAGCCCTCACTCTGAGGGCAATCTCAAACAACACCCATGCTTGCTGTCTACCGCACCCCTCTAATCACCGGGCGCAACGAGGTTGTCATCAATGAAAAACGACTCTGAAAGTGCAGGTTCCGCTATTCCTTCTGCGGCGAACACGGAAGTTCACGATGTCTGGCGATTAGACAGAGGGTTAATCCTGCTCCTTGCTTTGGCTACATTTATTTGCCTCTGGCGGCCCTCCCGCACCGCGCTGTGGTTGGACGAAACTTGGCGTGCCAATGCGTGTCTTCATTCTGATCAAGGCATGGCACACATGATGCCTCCGCTGTATCTCTTTTTGCAGAAGGGACTTTGTTGGCTGTTGGGGCCGGGTGAAACCTCATTCCGCTTGCTCTCCGGTCTGGCTGGGATTGGAACAGTGGCGTCGGTATGGCTTCTGGCACGGCTCATGTTTGGTGCCAGGGTGGCCCTTGTCGCTGGCTTCCTCGTCGCTTGTCATCCTTGGTTGGTGCTTCTTGCCAGGGAAGGCAAAGACTACGCTTTGTCTAATGCGTTCTCTCCTCTTGTTTGCGCCCTCACAGTGGCTTGGCTGATTCGTCCGCGGCAAACACTCATGTTCAGCGTGGGTGCCATCGGTGCTTTGGGCATCCTCTGTTCCTGGTCTGTTTGCTTTGTCGCCGCCGCATGCCTTGCTGTGATGGCTTTCGGGAGCCTTGTTTGGAGCCGTTTCCATAAAGACTGGCCAAGTTTTGCCTTCGCGGGAGGGATGGTTTTGGTTGCCACCCTCATTGATTATTGGTGGGCAATAAGCTCCACTTGCTTCAATGCGTTTGTGAATGATCCTGATGAGTGGGTTTGGCCGTCTCCTGGAATCAAAGGCCATTTTCTTTGGCTGATACGCCAGTCATGGGAACTGCTCCAGACGATTTTGGTTCACAAATACACATTTTACGCGGGAATCTACTCCGTTATTCTCGGACTGGCTCTATGCGTGGGTGTTGCCGTTCGGGGACAACGCAGCGGCTGGTTTCTTTCTATTTTAATGACCACTGTCGCTGGGGCCGTTTGTGCTGCGGTAATACACCGTTGGCCTTACAGCGGTTGCAGAACCATGATGTTTCTCGTCCCACTAGTTGCTCCCATTATTGCGGCCGGCCTCTGCTGGCTTTGCACTCAACTTTGGAAGGAAGGTCATTTTCCGGCGCTTTTCTTCGTTGCCTTGGTCTGCGGCTTGTTGCCCCTCGCTTGGAGTCTTAACGCGGCCACGCGGCGCCCCAGTGCCTACGACTTTCGATCTGTTGCTTCAAAGATCACCCCCCTCTTTCAGAGCAATGATCTTATTGTTTTGCTTCCGCTTGCAGAGCATGAGTTCAATTTCTATACGAAGAATCTTCCCCAAGGAGTTCGCGTGAAGCCTGCTAAAGGGTATGAACAGATTCACGCATGGGTTCAGCAGGAACGTCCGCGTCGTTTCTGGATTATCAACACACACTGGCTCTTACCCCAAGTGTTTCTGCAGGTTGAAACGAACTACAACCGGCTTGCAGTGTTCACAGGCGGAAATGCCCGCGTTGAACTGTTTCAGACGTCTTTCCGTTAGTAAGTATCGAAAAGTATCGCTCTGCGATGTCTCGCCTGTTGACCATTTGTCCTTACGACTTGATTCCGCTTCGCGGCGGAGGGGCATTGCGGAGCTTCCACCTGTTGCGTCAATTGGCTAGGTTTCACAAAGTCCACGCCGTCATCTTTCAAGGTGAGCGGGCGCTGTGGTGGGGGAATGAGGGCAACGAGGTTCCCGATGGCGTGCGAATAGCAGTCCCGTGGATGGGCCGCTTCCGGTTTCGTGTTTTGCAAACTTTCTCTCTGGCTTGGGCTTGAATTCTGTTACTGTTGGCTCCGGCGGTTCTGACGCAGCCTTGGTGCTGGCTTCAGCTCCCAGATCTGGCGTTTTTTAAATTGGCGACGAACTTGCGTTTGACGCCTGTTCTACGAACATTATCCCACTGCTACGGACCGATTGAAACGGCCCAACTGGGCATTGGTGAACTGAAAGTATGAAGCAACTGCGTTTTCTGTGTGACTATGTTTTGGGCGGGGTTGGTGTCCTTTACCTGTTTACGATTGGGGTGCTCCGCGCTCGTCATAGAATTTTCATCCAAAATCTTGTTAGCCACCTTGGTTTGCGTCGAGACAAGGTAGCAACAAGACCACTCTCGATTCTTCCGACAATCCACGTAAACAGCCTTCTCACTTCCGAACAGAGCGTTTGCCTGACCGAAGCAGAAGAGGTCTATGGCAACGTCTCCACGCTTGAACTAGCCCTCATCAATAGTTTCGTGCGGCGACTTGGACCAAAGGCAATTTTTGAGATTGGCACTTTTGACGGGCGGACAACTCTTAATATGGCCGCCAACGCTCCGACCGACTGCCGGTTGTTCACCTTGGATCTGCCAGCCGATCAGACCGAAACCGCGGCGCTTCGCTTGGATGAGTGGGATCGACATTACATTTTGAAATCAGAGTCTGGCAGCCGCTTCAAGGGACATCCACTCAGCCAACGAATTGTCCAGCTTCTTGGAGACTCTGCGACATTCAACTACACACCATTTCTGGGGCAAATGGACATGGTCTTCGTGGACGGTAGCCACTCCTACGAATACGTTTTAAGTGATTCCCGGATTGCGTTCCAGTTGCTCCGGCGATGTGGCATCATCATTTGGCACGATTACGGCTGTGATTGCCTTGGTGTGACTCTAGCTTTGAACGAACTCTTTGCTTCAGGAGGCGAATTTAAGGCTCTGCGTCACATCCGAGGCACTCGGTTGGCCTACTTGGAAAGGAGACCGGAGACAACCTGCCCCCCCCCGGTGGGGGGGGGTATTTTTCCTGTTGCGACCACAAAGACCAGAAACACCCGATCATTATGGCCCGAGTCCTCCAGATAACGCCCCACGCCGTTTTTCCCCCTACCGGGGGGCGGCGTGCGTTCTTCTTCTTGCGCGAAATGGCACGGGAGCACGAGCTATTTGCAATTTTGCCTCAGACCGGCGATAGCGTGAAAGGGATGCGCATGGGCTATACTTTTCCGCAAAACGTGCGGTTGTTTAGCCCCTTGGTGACGCCACCTCCCAAAACCATTTTCAACTGGCTACCCCGTCGGCTCGCTATGGGGCTACGATATCGCTGGCTGCGGAGATCATTACAAGGACCCGCTCAGGCAGTGTTGTTGGACAACTACCACCTGATACAACAGGTGCTCCGCCAGCAGCACATTGACGTGGTGGTCATTGATCACATCTATTCTCTTCCCCTCGCCGCCTGCATCCGCCGGCTGAGTCCCGAATCAACAGTGGTGTTTCATGCTCACAACGTGGATAGCGATCTTCTGACCCAGTTGATACGAAGTGCATCTTCAGATGCACGTCGCCGGGATTTGGATAACGAGCGCCGTATGTGTCTCCGTCTGGAAAGCAGCCTGGCTCGATACGCCGATACGTTTTGGGCGTGCAGCGATCTTGACAAACGGAAGTTGGAAGAGATGAACGTTGGGGCCGTCGAGGGCTATGCCATTCCCAACGGCGTCGATACAACGCTGCTGAGCATGGATTCGGGTGAGGGGAAGAGATTGCGAAAGAAACTCATCTTCTGCGGACACATGAAATTCGCGCCGAACGTGAATGGTTTGAAGTGGTTTGCTAACGAGGTTTGGCCGCTGGTGTTGCAGCGGGAGCCATCGGTGCGCATGATGGTCATCGGTTTGGGTGGTATTCCTTCAGAACTGACGAAATGGCAGGAGGATGATCGAGTCGAGTTCCGCGGCGAAGTGGAGAGCGTGATCCCGCACTACCACGAAGCCAGTGTGGCGGTCGTGCCGCTACTAGAAGGCAGCGGAGTCCGGGAGAAAATCTTGGAAGCGATGAGCCTCGGGAATCCGGTCGTGAGCACTACCAAGGGCGCGGAAGGGATGAACTATGAGGCTGGTCGGCATCTGGTTATCGCCGACCGACCGGTCGATTTCGCGGACGCAGTCTGTCGCTTGTTGAAGGAGGCGCCGTTCTTCGAGAATACACGGCAGGCAGCCCGCCGATGGGTGGTAGAGAAGTATGAGTGGACCAGCATCGGACACGAAATCAACCGTTTGGTGGACTGCTTGGCACGCCGAGGCGCGTGCTCTTGTGGTCGGTCAGGAACCTGATGCGAAATTTGTGCTTACTCGCGAGCGAAGACTGAACCGTCATTGGTGCCATCACCAATCGTGCTTTGAAGAATCTGTAGGAGAAGCTACAGCCAGAAGATGCAACAGGCCGGAAACCAGGAATCAACAAATAAGATAAGGTAGAAGTTGTTACGTCATCGAATGAAGGTGGAAAATCTACATTGTGGTTTCTTAGTCCTTGGTCCGTAGTCTCGTGGTCTTGTAGTCCAGGTGTCTCATGAACGCTCCGTTAGTCAGCGTAGTTATTCCTGTTAGGAACTACGAGCGGTATATTGCCGCTTCGATCGAGAGTGTCTTGGCTCAGCGTTTCAAGGATTGGGAACTCATTGTGGTGAATGATGCCTCCACCGACAGCACCGGGGAGATTGCTGAACGTTATGCGGAGGGAGAGCGGGTGCGGGTTATTCATAATGAGCGTAATCTTGGCCAGTTTCCCACACATAACCGCGGAGCCGAACTCACGCGCGGTAAGTATCTGAAGTTCTTTCACGGGGACGACATCATGTATCCGCACTGCTTGGAGATGATGGTCACGCTGATGGAGGCATTCCCTGACGCCGGCTTGGGCATTTCCTATAATCCGTGGCCATGGGTGGCTCCGCACCTGTTCTCGCCGCTGGAGGCATGGCGGGCGCACGTAGCCGGCCAGACGGGTATGTTTTCGGAGGGCCCATCTGGCACCATATTTCGGGCCGATGCTTTTCGCCGGGCGGGTCGTTTTGATGGGCGTTTCCGTTCTGGTGACTGCGAAATGAATCTGCGCATGGCTATGTTGTTTGATGTCCTGCTACTGCCGGGCGGCTTGTGGTGGTATCGTAGCCACGACAAGCAGGTCTTAAAGCAGATGACGCCGGATAACACCTTGCCTGAACTTTTCATTTGGTATCGTGAACTGCTCTCTCATCCCGTCCACCCTCTTTCCAAGGATCAGAAGGCTCAGGCCGAACGGCGGCTGATTCGTGACATTTGCCAGTTGATTTTGAACCGTTTGCGGCGAGGTAAGATACGAGCGGCTTGGTCCATCTGGAAATCATGTGGATTATCCTTGAGGAACATGGGAACTGCGCTTTCAAAGCGTAGAGCTTTCCCGCCGATCCCAGTTGAGGCTCGTGCCAACTGGCCTGTATTTCCTAGCAAACCGTCCGCAGTCCCATCTCCCATCTCCCATTTCCCGTCTCCGCACGCCTCTCCCTTGGTCAGCGTGCTCATTCCCGTCTTCAACGCCGAAGCTCACCTTGCCGAAGCTATCGAGAGTGTTTTGGCTCAACGATTCGCCGACTGGGAACTTATCATTGTGGATGACGCCAGCACAGATCGCACGGGCAAAATCGCCCGCTCCTACGCGGATGGAAACCGGATTCGTTATTTCCGCAGCGAACACAATCTTGGCAAGTGGTTCAATCACAACCGCTGCGCAGAATTGGCGCGAGGGAAATACTTGAAGTTCCTCCACGCGGACGACTTGTTGTATCCACACTGCTTGAGGATAATGTCGTGGATGATGGAGAAATTGCCCCAAACGGTTTTGGGGATATCGGGTTCAGAATATCCATTTCAGGTAGGGATGTCTTTGATCCCGCAGGTGGCTTGGGAGTCCGATCTGTCCTGTATTCCTCGCTTCTTGGAATCGCCGACGGCATTGATAGTCCATGCGTCAGTGTTTCAACGTGCCGGCGGATTCAATCCGGCACGGGAGCCATCTGGACGCGAACTCCAACTTCGCTTGTCAACTTTGGGGGGGGTGTTGCTGCTGCCACTTGGATTACATGCCTATGGCAAGCCATGCACTCTATTCTACTATGAACATGTGTTTCCCGAATGGAAGGCCGCCGGTTGTTCATGGTTGCTCGACTTGATTGATGCAGACATCTGTCCGATACCGACCGCTAACAAGATGGAAGTGAAAATGCATTTACGTGGCTGGTTAATTATGCGAATACAACATCTGTTTAGACACGGACAATGGCGAGAGGCATGGAGACTGCTCTCCACTCATAACATCGCTGTCGGAGATCTATTCCGACAACGTTTTATCAGGGGGCGTTATTCAGTAGAGTTTGATATTGCTATGTCCGAGGCCGGTTGTCTGCGATCAGATATGTGGCCACCAAGTGTTGTAGGAATTTGCTGATAACTGAAACCTTTGCTCACTATGCGTTCTCCAATTGTGCGGGATCTTTATATAAGCCAGCAGGTTGCGGGCGATTTGCCATCTTTGCGTGTGCGCACATCCTTTGTTGCAAAGTCAATTAGGGAGAACAAGCGTATAGTATATACAAAGTATGGAGACGGCGAGGTGTTGTGCATGAAGAATACTCCTGGCTATAATACCGACGGCGACGCTTTTACCCCTGCACTCGGGGAACATCTAAAACGTTCCTTTATCAGATTGTGTGATGCGGCTCAAAATGGAACAGAGAATATTTTGATTGGACGCTGGCACTATCGGCCGGAAGTAACGTATCTTGCGAGTTGCTATTATGACGCGTGCGTGGCGCGTTCCGTTGTGCCCGCAGACATTCCTTTTGCCGATTATCATTTGATCCACAATGATGATAGTTACATGCACGAAGGCGACATGTTCGAGCTTGTGGCAACTATTGCCCGTGCCCGGCAATGCAAAGTGGTATTCACAAACCAGAAGAATCGGCGAATGTGTGATATTTTTAGGACAACATCATTTATTGAGATCCCGCAGCAATGTTGGTATCAGCATTACAATCAATACTTCAAACTCTTGCAAGAATACTTGACGCAGCACTCCGAGAGCATCGTGATATTTAGTGCGGGAATGGCCTGCAAAGCGCTAATCGCAGACATGTTCAGTCAGTTCCCATCCACGTCATTCTTGGATTTTGGGTCCGCCTTCGATTTGCTTTGCCAAGGGTATCGAACACGACTTTGGAAGCACAAATATGCGGATGACTATAACTACTATAAGAAACTTCTTCCCCATGATTGGCCGACGCCCACCCAAGTATTGTTTCGTAAACTTTTCGAGACTCCATTTCCTCAAGTATTGAGATCCCTGCGGAATAGGATTCTAATGTAATAAACCCACGGTGAGACTTCTTATTCCTTGTCTTAAACGAGATCTATTGCGGATATTCTTGCGATTTCCCTGTCGGCGTTCTCTACGGTGAATATTCCGTGGTTTATAGCATTGATAGAAATGCGCGGACATTCGAATAGATGTAAATGATCTAGAGCAAAAAATGATGTTACGTGAATTTTCTTTTCGTGCCCTTCTTCGGTATGTTTTCAGACGTCAAAGCATCGGTTGCTGTATGCCGCTTCTGCAGGTTCTACAGGCGCGCGGCTATGCTGCCTCCGTCATGACCGGCCGTAGCATGGACGCTGCGGGTGAGCCCCTGCCGTGGTATTCCTATCCGGCCATTGATTACATCCGCGGTCTGGACCTGCGAGACAAGACGGTTTTTGAATTTGGAGGTGGTTTTTCCACACTTTTTTGGGCGTCGCGCGCGCGTAGCGTAAGCACTGTGGAGAGCAATCGGGAATGGCACGGCAAACTAGCGAGTCATATCCCCCCCAACGTGAATCTTGTTTTACGCGAGGACGAGCCTGGGTATCTAGGGGTGCTGCGCGAAAGTTTGGCCCTCTTTGACATCATTGTGGTGGACGGGGACGCCAACGTCGTCAACCGCCGCAAGATGGCGGAGGTGGCCTTGAAAAAATGCGCGTCTGGCGGTTTTATCATTTTGGACAACTCGGACTGCCATGTGAAGGCCGCTCAAGTGTTGCGGGACGCAGATTTGCTGCAAGTGGACATGGCTGGGTTTGCCCCTTGCAGCACGGTTGAGCAGACCACCTCCTTTTTCTTTGACCGACATTGCCACCTTAAGCCGCGGGAGAAGTGGCAGCCAGTCAAAAGTCCCGGCAGTATGCGACATTACGTAGAGGAGTGAGATCCCTGTGGATAAAATTGAGGTGTAATATTATTATGAGACTTCTTGCATCTCGTGTAAAACGGGCATTACTGCAAAGGCTTCTGCCCTCTCCTGTTGTCGTTCACCATGGTGAGTATTCCATGATTTATAGCGCTGATGATGACAGCGGGCGCCCTTCGAAGCAGTTGATGGACTTGGCGTTGAACGCCGTGCAGGAGGCAAGGCAACTTGATCTCAAAGATGTGGCGATCCGCACCAAAGCCGAGGTTCCGTATCCTGAAGTGTGGCCTGGGGAACATTACCGACTTCTAGCCGGTTTGGTGCGAGTTCTAAAGCCCAAGCGCGTAATAGAAGTGGGAACGGCTCAAGGCCTTTCAGCACTCGCCTTAAAAAAGTATCTGCCGCCGGATGGATGTATTACCACCTTTGACATCGTTGCTTGGGATCGGTTCGTTGATACCAGCCTCACAGCGGCGGATTTTTCCGATGGGCGACTGGTTCAGATTTTGGCTGATCTTGGAAACGGAAAGACATTCACAAAGTATTCTGGCCTCATTGGGAGTGCCGATCTTTTGTTCGTGGATGCGCCGAAAGATGGGGTGTTTGAGCCCCTTTTCTTCAAGCATATGGAGTCGCTCAATCGGTGTGGGTCCCTGTGTTTAGTTATAGATGACATTCGACTTTGGAATATGCTCGCAGTATGGCGTGCCATTTCACGGCCCAAGCTTGATTTGACCTCTTTTGGTCATTGGTCTGGAACCGGACTCGTTGGGTGGTGTGGTTACTAGAGAGGGTGTTGATTTCTGAAGGTTGGCAAAAAGGTGTCGTTAATGCGTTGCTTGCGTGAGCCTTCCAGTTCCAAATTGCGATTGTGAATTGATTAAGTTGGTTCTAGGGATGGGATCCCTGATGCTTGTGTTAGTGTTTAACAAACAGTTGGCGAACATCGCGTGCGGAATTGTATTGCTCATTAGACGACCATTTAAGGTGGGAGACTATATCTGGGTCGACAGCAAGGAGGGTGAAGTCATCTACATGACAATAACTGTCACTGCGATCAGGAATGCATCTGGAGCAATAGTGTTCATTTCGAATCGTGCTTTGAAGTGCCTATGGAGAAAAAAGCAATCTTCTATGCGCAAGCGTTCAGGACATAGAGTATGCTGCCACATTTGTCATGCGGAGTCCGTTCTGCTTCTGGTAAAAAACGGATTTGATTTGTATCGCTGCAAGGCGTGCGGGGTCGTCTTCGTCAGTCCACTGCCAGACGTCGAGTATCTCCGGCGGGAAGTATACATCTCCACCTTGTATCAATCAGAAAAACCTGTGGAACTGTCCCGAGTGCGACAGAACACTAAGACTCGTTGGATCCTATCTGTGTTGCGCGATATGGTCGCCGGGCCGGTTTTATTGGATGTTGGCTGCTCGAATGGACAATTCATGTATCATGCTTCTCATGCTGGGTTTCAGGTGCAAGGTGTTGAGTTGAATCCAGGAACGGCGCGGATCGCGAAGGCCAATGGATTGACGGTGTCTGTGGGAACCTTGGCTGAAGCACAGTTTGCCGCAGGTTCGTTTGACGTGATCACGCTGAATGACGTCATTGAGCATGTGCCCAACCCTCGGTCTCTCCTTGGAGAATGCCGACGTTTGTTGCAGCCCAAAGGTATTTTGGTGATCGGCACGCCGAATCTGGATTGTTTGTTCAATAAACTGACGTGGTGCGCTCATCGGCTGCTAGGTATTCCTTGGTCGGCTGTGACGCCACCGCATCATGTGTTTCAATTCTCCAGAAGATCACTCACACCCCTTTTGAGGGAGATGGGTTTTGATTTAAAGAAGCTGGTGGCGGTGCCAACCTCCGATCTTCTTTATGAATTGAATGAAACCGAGGCGTGGGTGGCATTTCGACGGGGTTCCTCAGTGCAAGCAGGGATTCGATTAGCTGTTGCTTGTAGTTGGTATGCCGCTGCTTACGGTGTTAGCCGATTGATGACACTTCGTAGCCGAGATGACACAGGTCTGATTGGTTTCTGGCGCCGCAGCCGTGAACAATGATTGATAGAACTCGGAATTCAGACGAGGAACGAAAACCTGTTTCCCACTTGAGGTGTCGCATTTGCGGATGTTCGGAGATTTCGGCGCGCATGGTGCTGCGCGAGATGATGTTCGGTCTGCATGATGAATTTGAGTATTATCGATGCGCTTCGTGCGGGTGCGTGCAGATCACTAACATGTTGGAGGATATGGGCCGCTACTATCCTCCGCAATACTATGCTTATGCGGAACAGCAAGATCAGTATCTGTTTCCGCGTTTGTCTCATGCCAGAGTGTTAGCCCGCCGCTGCTTGACAAACCTCAAGCTAAGCCGTTCTTCTCTTATAAGAGAATTTGCTCTGCACCTTGGCCGCGGCCCAACCCTGCCATACTGGCTTCAGTTGTTTCCAAAGCCAGTATTTACGTGGAAACGGGTGCTAGAAGTAGGGTGTGGTGCAGGAAGACATCTGTTGACGCTAAGAGATTGCGGTTTTAACCGTTTGATGGGCGTTGATCCATTTGTTCCTTCTTCTATCAGTTACGACGGCGGAGTCAATGTCCTGCGACAAACTGTGGGAGAAACGGAGGGAAAGTTCGACCTTGTAATGCTGCATCATGCTTATGAGCACGTGGTTGATCCGGTTGTGACGTTGCGCAAAGTCAGACGATTGTTGGCAAGAGGAGGACAAGTTCTAATTCGTATACCGCTGGCCGATTCTTGGGCCGCGGGTTTTTATGGTGCTAATTGGGTGCAGTTTGATGCGCCAAGGCATTTGTTCCTTCATACTCACCGCAGTATGGAAATTGTTGCTGGATTAGCTGGCCTCACCATTATCCGCGTTGAGTATGATTCTTCAGAATTCCAGTTTGTTGGTAGTGAACTTTACCGTCGAGGGCAACCTCTTCATTGCGGTGACAACAGTGTTTCGGTTGAGGAGAGAATCGGATGTGCGCCCGAGGACCTTCGCCGCTTTGGAGAGCGGGCGCGAGAATTAAACCGAACAAAACAGGGTGACCAAGCCTGTTTTGTTCTCATTGCTTCTTCTGAGAAATGTTAGCAATTGTCATTGTAACATTTAACGGCGGACCGTGGATTAGGCGGTGTTTGAGGTCCGTCTTGGGGGGGGCACCGGAGAGTGTTGTCTTTGTGGTGGACAATGGGTCAACTGACGACACCTTGAAACAGATTTCAGAGTTTCCGTCCGTAAGACTCATTCAAGGCCATGGTAATATTGGGTTTGGTCGTGCAAACAACCTTGGTGTTCGGGCTGCTTTAGACATCGGCGCTGATTCTGTGTTCCTGCTCAACCAAGATGCGTGGGTCGAGGAGGGGGGTCTTGATCGCCTGTCTGCCTTGCAGTCAAAACACCCTTGTTTCGGAATTCTTAGTCCGATTCACTTGGATGGAACAGGGACTCGTTTGGATCAGGATTTCGGGGTAAATCTTTGTCGGCAGGAGGACGTTGACTTGGTTTCCAAGCTGTTTTGCGAATCGCGCAGTCTGCAGGAAGTCTATCCTTTCCGATATGTAAATGCGGCGGCCTGGCTCGTCAGTCGGGCGTGTTTGGAAAAAGTCGGAGGCTTTGACCCTTTGTTTTTCCACTATGGGGAAGATGAAAACTACTGTCAGCGGGCGCGCTACCACGGCTTCGAAATTGGCGTTTGTCCTTCCGCGCAGGTGTTCCATGACCGGGCTGATCGTCCAGCGACCGTCTGGACGGAATACAGGATATTGACCTGTCTTGTGATGGAACTGGCTGATATCCAGATTCCGGACGACGAGGTGCAGAGACGGGTTCGATCCATGAGCCGATTGAACTTCAAGATCGCGATACGCGAGGTTCTGTGCGGGCGCTGGCAAGAGGCTCAATCCAATCTGAGGCGAAATCGTATGCTTAAGAGCTTGTGGCCACACGTCGCAAGCAGTCGGAAGCGCACGTCTCAAAAGGGTTGTCACTACATCTACGATGAGATCATTCCTTCGCCACTCTCTCCACCGAACATAGATCGTTTAGGGAAAGTCGGTTAGCCTGATCGGTGATACTTGCGATCCAGTTGCCAACATCTCATCATCGGGGGATGAGTGTTAGGCAGTTGGTGATTTAGGAAACAGCAGTGCGGGATATGATGAACAATGTTTGGTGAGAAGGGTGGCATCAGTGGTTGTAATCAGGGTTGCTGTCAATAGATGACGTGTCAGAACATGAGCAAGCGGGTTTTGTTTGTAACCAATTCCGGCAGTTTGGGCGGGGCATCGCTGAATTTGCTTCCAGTGCTTGAAGGGATGCTGGCAGATGGGATTGAGCCAGTGGTTGTGCTGGCGGAAGAAGGGCCATTCAATGCGGAGGTGGAAGCGTTGGGGGTGAGAACGGTGCGAGTGGATCAGCCGTGGTGGGTGACCTCAGGCACAGTGGACGCA
>Ga0172379_10001424_pt1 | contig 47504 bp, 34 predicted proteins | sample GrowelOW334metaG_FD_119756 | JGI IMG/M metagenome (GOLD analysis project Ga0172379, IMG submission 119756) | Groundwater microbial communities from an aquifer near a municipal landfill in Southern Ontario, Canada - Groundwater well OW334 metaG | ecosystem: Environmental > Aquatic > Deep...
ATGTTCGAAACCGTTGCAAAGCTTGGTCTGCCCTATATTTTGATGCACATGCAGGGAACTCCCAAAACGATGCAGACGGATCCATTTTATGTAGATGTGGTCAAAGATATCCTGTTCTATCTATCCGAAAAAATAAGCTCCCTTAAGTTGATGGGTGTCAATGATATCATTGTGGACCCAGGTTTTGGGTTTGGTAAAAACCAGCGACACAATTATGAACTTTTGAATTGCCTTGATTCGTTTCGTCTATTTGAACTACCTTTGCTGGTCGGCGTTTCCCGCAAGGCTATGATCTGGAGATTGTTGGATAGTTCGCCCGCCGGGAGCCTTAACGGAACCACCGTTTTAAATACCCTTGCGCTGATGGGGGGCGCCGACATTCTCAGGGTACATGATGTACGGGAAGCGGTTGAGACCATCAGGCTTGTCTCCGAATTAAAAAAGTGATTGTATGACAGAACTCTTTATACACCTCAAGTTTCTGGATCTGCTGGATATTTTTTTCGTGGCCATTCTCCTGTACGAATTGTACGGATTGGTCAGGGGAACCGTCACTTTCAGCATATTCCTGGGGATCTTTATTGTTTTCATGGTCTGGATCGTTGTCAGGGCTTTGAAAATGGAGTTGCTGGGATCGATCCTGAGCAACCTTTTTGGGGTAGGAATGATTGCTATCATCGTCGTTTTTCAGCAGGAGATCCGCCGTTTCCTGCTGATGTTGGGAAATAGTTACCGGAACAACAAGAAGATCTCCATTGGTTCACTCATTGCCGGCCAGTTTAGAAATATTTCACCATCGGGAATAAAATCAATCGTTGATGCCTGTATTCTGATGTCCAAATCGAGAACAGGCGCCCTCATTGTCATTGGTAGGACCAATGAATTAAAAGAGTATGTGCGTACGGGGGAATTTATTGATGCGGAGATTCGTACAGATTTGATTTCCAATATATTTTTTAAGAATTCACCCCTTCATGACGGTGCATGCATTGTGACATCCAACCGTATTCAGGCGGTGCGCTGCATCCTACCGGTCTCTTCCAGTCAGGAGATTAGTCCGGCATTGGGATTGCGCCACCGCTCGGCGATTGGAATGTCTGAGGTTACCGATGCCTTCACCATCGTGGTAAGTGAAGAGACCGGCCGGATTTCCATTACCGAAAACGGAAAACTGATGGAGAATGTCAGTCCGGATGAGCTCTTCAGGATTCTTCAGTCTGAAGAAAAAAACTGAACCAGTTTTCAAGTTAAGGATCCTTTATCCTTATTTATTGGCATCCAGATGCACCGATTTTACCGCCCTTCCGGATGGATCAGCGTTGTTTCTGAAGGAAGGGTCCCATGCCAGCGCCTCGGGGGTACTGCATGCGATTGAAGGTACGGAAGGAACGCAGGAGGCTGCCGTGTCGGACGGAAAGTGCTCGGAGAAAATGGAACGGTAGAAATACTCTTCTTTCGACATCGGGGTATTGATTGGGAATCTGAATTTGGCGTTTTTCATCTGATCATCCGTTACTCTTTCGCCAACCATTACCTTCAGCGAATCGATCCAGTTGTAGCCAACACCGTCGGAGAACTGCTCTTTCTGGCGCCATGCGACACTGGCTGGAAGATATTCTTCAAATGCCTTGCGCAAAATCCATTTTTCCATTTTGCCGTCCTTGGCCATTTTGTCTTCCGGATTAAGTGTCATGGCTACATCCATAAACTCTTTATCAAGGAATGGAACCCTGCCTTCAACGCCCCATGCAGCCAGCGATTTGTTGGCACGAAGACAGTCGTAGAGGTGCAGTTTGCCCAATTTGCGGATGGTCTCTTCGTGAAACGCCCGTGCATTGGGCGCTTTGTGAAAGTAGAGGTATCCGCCAAAGATTTCGTCAGCCCCCTCGCCCGAAAGGACCATTTTCACCCCCATCGATTTGATCACCCTGGACAACAAATACATGGGCGTAGATGCCCTTATGGTAGTAACGTCGTAAGTTTCAAGGTGATAAATTACATCGCGAAGTGCGTCCAATCCCTCCTGAACCGTAAAGTGTACTTCGTGATGCACCGTACCGATGTGGTCTGCCACTTTCTGTGCGGCGGCAAGGTCGGGAGATCCGATGAGGCCTACGGCAAAAGAGTGCAGTTGCGGCCACCAGGCCTCCTGGGTGTCATCTACCGATTCGACCCGTTTAGCAGCGTATTTTTTGGCGATGGCCGAGATGACGGATGAGTCTAATCCACCGGAGAGAAGAACCCCGTATGGAACATCCGACATTAACTGACGGTGAACGGCATCTTCGAGCGCTTTGCGAAGCACCGGGATACTGGAAACATTGTCCTTCACATTTTCATAATCTCCCCAGGTGCGGCTATACCATTTTTTGGGAACCCCATCTTTGCTATACAGGTAATGTCCAGGCAGGAATTCTTCAATTCTCTTGCAAACACCCTCAAGGGCTTTGAGTTCAGAGGCAATGTAAAACTGTCCACAATCATCCCAGCCCATGTAGAGCGGAATGATCCCGATATGGTCGCGGGCGATCAGGTAGCAATCTTTTTCCCTGTCGTAAAGCACAAAAGCGAAAATCCCGTTAAGGTCTTCGAGAAAATCAATTCCCTTCTCCTGGTAAAGGGCCAGAATGACTTCACAGTCGGATTGTGTCTGAAATTCGTATTTGGATTCGAGTGGATTTCTAAGTTCCCTGTGGTTGTAGATTTCGCCATTGACGCCAAGCACAAGATTATGGTCCTTGCTGTAAAGTGGCTGGCCTCCCGAAGTCGGGTCGACGATCGCCAGACGTTCGTGGGCGATAATGGCGTGGTCGCCTACGAAAATACCGGACCAGTCAGGACCGCGGTGCCTGATTCGTTTTGACATCTCAAGCGCCTTGATGCGCAATTGGTCTGAAGGGCAGTTAATTTCAAATATTCCTACTATTCCACACATACAATCCTATTTTTATTGTTTGATATTTTGAATAACCGAATACAATATGATTAAATATTTCGGTTCAAATATACAAATATCTACTAATACAACAAAAAAATAGACAAAATGTCACAAAATAGTCATTATGTGATGTTTTTTGTCTGAAACTAGAATTTGGGCGATATTTTAAAATTTGAATTTATTTACAATTTTTCCGATCTCACCCCCCTCGTAATTGACGGTCAAGGTGTCGTTTTTCATGTTTTTCAGGATGGAGACACTATTTGTGAGGGAGTCAATGAAAATAATGTTGAAAAATACCCTCGAAGTGCTATCCATGGAAGAATGAAATCCAACAACGCCATTGTCGTTGGAGAGATGGCTGACAAAATAGGGCAATGCTTCAATATCGTACTGTTTCGGGTCGGCCTGGACCACAAGGGTATCAAGCATCGTATCGCGGTAACTTTTCTTCCAGTTGAAGGTACTCTGGTAAGGCTCAAACATTCTGTTCTTGTATTCAGTTAGACTGATGGTTTGAGGCAGTGGTGTACCAACCAATTTGAAGGAAAGGTCGAAATGAGTTGACAGCTCATTTGTGTTGATCCTCAGTATTTTGGTTTCGATTATCTCTTTCAGTCCTGATTCTTTCAGATTTGAATTGCCCGGTAAAAATAATCTGACTGTTACCGGACAACTGAAAACACTTTCGAGTCCGAGGGCATCAGACTTTTCTTTTAGCAGCATCGTAAGATGCGAAAAGTCATTGGGATCAAAGAAGTTATCAAGTTGGCAGGAGACCATTTTAATATTTTGGATAGAATCCGGAATCTCACGAACGACTGCTTTCTGTGGCGTAAATATCTCCGCCTGAATTTTCTGGTCCGTTAAAATGGCCGGATCATATAATACTTTGACCTTGTGTGTGGTGACGTAGGTAGCAACACCCAGCACTCCTTTGACCTCTTTCATTTTGTTGGCGAAGGCTGTGGAACTGCCAAAGCATTTGATTTCGGTGAGTCCGGACTGGGTGAAGACCGCTGCTTTTTCAAGTTCTGCCGGAGTTCCCCATCGCTGGTCGATGGTAGGCAACTCCCAATTGAAACTTAAGATAAGTCCGATCACAAACAAAACGATGGCGGCAATAACCGGCAGCCATTTCAGCCCGCTGCGCCTGTTGATCTGCAGGGTATCTTTTTCGGGACACACTTCGAGACACTCGCCGCACAAGTTGCAATCCACGTCGGTAACGACCTTCATTGCGGCTACATCAATGACCTGCGGGCATTTGCGGCTGCAAAGCCGGCAGTTGGTACAGGATGATTCGTTGCGGGTAATTTTGGCAACCGGAAAGAAATTAAGCTTTCCGCCAAAAAATTCCAGCAGATATCCACCGATTGCTAGGGCGGCCAAAGGCCAGACATACGAGAGCTCTATTCCTGTGATACGAATAAGTACATAGAGCAGAATTACAGAGGCAGCGAACCAGATAAATTTAAGGATGTTTGAGATGGCGCCGAGCGGACAAAAGTATTTACACCAGAAAAGTCTGAAGATGATGGATCCTATCACCACCAGGGAGATGGAGATCAGTGCAAAAAACCAGACAACATCCAAACTGAAGCCTGATGCGACGGCATAATAGGGATCAAATTTCTTGCAAAAAAGCTCATTGCTATCAAGGGTGTAATAGAAGGTAACAAATAGGAGGATGTATTTTAAGGAGCGTAAAAGTAGATCTGCTGATCTTGAAATTTTAATACTGACTTTGAATTTATCCCCAAGATTTCCAAGCCATTCGCTGATCGTTCCAATTGGACAAATGAAGGCGCAGAAGAGTTTGCTGAAAAGTATTATCCCAATAATCAGCATAATGCCCATGGCAATCTGTGCAGTGGTCATGGTGCAGGCCAGCGAATTGCTCAGGAAGTAACTGCTTAATGCCTGAACTCCGCCGAATGGACAATAGGCTTCAAAATCCGGAATGTAATCTTTTTGCAGGAAGGCCCTGACTCCAAGAAATAGTAAAAACGCAATGACACTCCACTGAAGGATAAATCGGGGAAGGTTTTTTTTTTGGTTAGATCTCATGTTAATTGGTTGGTCTTTTGGTTACATGTAATGAACAAAATCCTTTGTGCATCCTTTGTGTTTTCCTTGGGGGCCTTTGTGGTGAAAAATAAAAATTTAACCACAAAGGGCGCTAAGGTTTGCACAAAGGACTCAAAAGTTAGAATCTAATTACGAACGAGGTCGCTATTTTTTTGTCAATTCACTGATTACAGAGATTCCGATAAACAGCAGAACTATCGTGGAAATACCGTAAAGTTGCAGGGTGGCAATCAGTAACAATGAACAAATAATAAAGATGTATTGGATCTGGTTGTTCTTCCAGCCAAGATTTTTGAATTTCAGCGAGAACATGGGAATTTCGGCTACCAGCAAAAAAGAGAAGAGAACGGTAATGAAGAGCAGTACCGGAGTTGATAGCAAAAGCTGATCGATTCCCGGAATGGTGCCATGTTCCTGAATCAACGCCAGCGAAGAGATAAACAGGGCATTTGCAGGGGTTGGCAAACCGACGAAAGAACTGGTCTGCCGTTCATCTACATTGAATTTTGCCAGCCGAAGGGCCGAGAAAATCGGTATCAGAAAGGCTGCCCCAACGGTTAATAAATCTGTAATGGTTAAATTTGATTGAAGATCGGGCAGGACGTTTTCCTTAAAAATACTTGTCTCAAGCAGTTTAAACATGATTAACCCTGGGGCCAACCCGAATGAGATCATATCGGCAAGTGAATCCAACTCCTTTCCAATAGTTGAATAAACCTTTAACAAACGGGCGGTCATGCCGTCCATAAAATCGAAAATTGCAGCAAATAATATCAAAACCACTGCAGTTGTGAGCGCACCCTTCAAAATAAAAACCACTGCAATACTGCCACAAAGAACATTGAGTGAGGTAATAAAATTGGGAATGTGCTTTTTGATCATATTACCGGAATTAAAGTTCAGCAAGTATGGTTTGGCTTCCGGTGACCTCCTGACAGAGTTCTGCGTTGACTTTAGTTCCCACAGGAAGGTAAATGTCGACACGTGATCCGAAACGGATAAACCCGAGTTCATCCTGTTGTGTTACCTTTTTCCCAACAGTGGAGTAAGTGATAATGCGTTTGGCAACCGCACCGGCGATCTGTCTCACAAGAACTTCGGTCCCATCGGCCATGCGGATTACGGTAGTGGCCCTTTCGTTCAGGGTTGAGGATTTTGGCAAATAGGCCGCCATAAAATGGCCACTGTGATGTTTGAAATAGGTAACTTCCCCCGGTACCGGATTCCAGTTGATGTGAACGTTTGTTACTGACATAAAGACAGAAACCTGCAACCTGCGATCCTTGAAATATTCGTTTTCTGTGGTCTCTTCAATAGCTACAATAGTTCCGTCGGCTGGTGAAAGTACGGATTTGGGCGCTAAAGAAATCATTCTGTGGGGATAGCGAAAAAAACGGACAGTCAATACCAAAAAAGGCAAGGTTGTCAAGATCATGAAAACCTGAAACACCGTATCATGTGTAAGACCAACCAGATAATTAACTGTTATCCAGATTATTATCGAAATAAAAACTATTTTATATCCCTCTCTGTGTAATCTCATTCCTTTTTCGTTAAGTGGGACAAAAATAGTGATTTTTTCTTGAATATTGACTTTATCCGAAGAAGTGGTTGAGCAGGAAAACGAACGGGGAGGCAAAAATAATACTGTCGAACCGATCCAGCAATCCTCCATGACCGGGCAGGAATTTACCTGAATCTTTAAGTCCAAGGTTTCGTTTTATCATCGATTCGACCAGGTCGCCAATTGTACCTGAAATAGCTGCAATTGTGGCAATTAGCAGCATATAGGCTGTCTCAAACCTTGGAAAGAGCCTTTGCAGGGCAATAGCCAACAAGAGAGCCAGAAACCAGCCACCAAAAAAACCTTCCCAGCTCTTCTTGGGCGATATCCTTTCAAAAAGACGGTGCTTGCCCAGGGTTACTCCGAAGAGGTATGCGCCTGAATCGTAAGCCCAAATCAGGATAAACAGGGATATTAACAAGGTTGGTTCGTAATTGTTATCAGCAGGGAAGGTCGGGAAGACAAAATAGTTAAAAAGGGAGAACGGGTAGATGATGTAAATAATTCCAAAAATGGTAACTGCAATATTTTCCAGGGCATTTTTTTTTGCCCGGTAAAGTTCATAAGCAGGAATAATGAACAGAATGGCAAGATAAAATCCAAAGAGATTTACCGAGACAATTCCCTTTGTAAAAAGAAAGGTCAGGAGGAATATAATCCCGCCCATGGTAACGCCCAGGAATTTTTGAGGTGAGATACCCGCATGTTTCGAAAGCGTATAAAATTCCAGAAGGATAAAGACGGAGAATAGTCCGAATAGGAGGGCAAAACTCCAGGGGCCAAACCAGATGGCTCCCATTAGTACGACTGCAAAGAGCAGTCCGGAGATGCTCCTCTTGTAAAATTCTTTCAAATTTCCCCGGTTATTAGTTGGTCTAAAATTTTCAGAGCCTCTTGCGTGTCTTGCTCTTCAATGTAGAGTTCAACATCCCCAAAGACAAGATAGGAAGAGTCTTTTTGATTCATTATCACAGCATTGATCCCACTTTCCGCCAAAAGATCGCGAGCCATCAATACCTTGAATTCATCGCCTGAAAAATAGATCTTTTTCCAACTCTTTTCCATATAATTTTCCTGTTATGCAACAGTATCATTTCCCTTGTCATCTTGTTCGGTAACCTTTTCGGTTTTTGACTCAACCTTGGTTTTGTTCCAGGGTCTTGGGCCAAAGACATGTTCAAGGTCCTCGGTGAAGATTACCTCCCTATCAAGCAATAGTTCTGCAAGTTTCTTATGGCCTTCCGCATTGGTACTAAGGATCTTTTTAGCCCTTTCGTATTCTTTGTTGATAATCAGGTTTACCTCAGCGTCAATTATTTCTGCCGTTTTCTCGCTGTATGGTTTGGTAAATGAATAATCTGACTGACCGGAAGAGTCGTAATAGCTTACTTTGCCTATTTTTTCGCTCATGCCAAAGTAGGAGACCATGGCAAAGGAGGTGCGTGTCACCTTTTCCAAATCGTTTTGGGCGCCTGAGGAGACTGATTTGAAAATCAGCTCTTCGGCAGCACGACCGCCCAGGGTGGCACAGATCTCATCCAACAATTGCTCCCTGGTTGTGATCTGCCTCTCTTCGGGCAGGTACCATGCTGCCCCCAGCGCTTTTCCGCGGGGTACGATGGTAACTTTTACCAGCGGGTGGGCATGTTCCAGTAACCAGCTAACGGTTGCATGACCGGCTTCATGGTATGCAATGGTTGCCTTTTCGTTGACCGAAATAATTTTATTTTTCTTTTCCAATCCACCAATGATACGGTCTACTGCATCGAGAAAATCTTGTTTTTCAACCACCTCTTTCATTTTTCTGGCGGCAATCAAAGCCGATTCATTGCACACATTTGCGATATCTGCACCGGAAAAACCAGGGGTCTGTTTGGCCAGAAAATCAACATTGACGTCCTCACCCAGTTTTAAAGGACGAAGGTGGACCTGGAAGATCTCCTTGCGGTCGATCATATCGGGCAGTTCTACATGGATCTGGCGATCGAAACGACCGGCCCGCATGAGCGCCCTGTCCAGAATGTCGGCACGGTTGGTTGCGGCCAGGATGATCACGCCGGAGTTGGTGTCGAAACCATCCATCTCAGTGAGCAACTGGTTCAACGTATTTTCGCGCTCATCGTTCGATCCCATGTTGGGGTTACGTCCGCGTGCCCGGCCGATTGCGTCTATCTCATCAATAAATACGATACAAGGGGATTTCTCTTTGGCCTGTTTGAAAAGGTCACGTACCCTGGATGCCCCTACACCGACAAACATCTCCACGAAGTCGGAACCTGACATGGAGAAGAACGGTACATCGGCTTCCCCCGCGACTGCTTTGGCCAATAATGTTTTACCTGTTCCGGGAGGGCCGACAAGTAAGGCCCCCTTCGGGATTTTGCCACCTAATTTTGTATAACGATCAGGATTCTTGAGAAACTCAACTATCTCCTGAATCTCCTCTTTGGCCTCGGCCAATCCTGCCACCTCTTTAAATGTGGTCGAAACCCTCGACTCTTTGTCGAAAACCTTGGCCTGCGACTTCCCAACGCTAAAGATATTGCCGGCCCCTCCACCGCCTTTACTCATCCGCCGGAAAATCCAGAAGTAGAAAAGGAGAAGAATCAGTATCGGGAATATCCAGCTAAAGATCTCGGTGAAATAGTTCGTCCGGTTTTCGTAAGTTAAAATAACCCGCGATTCACCCAATTCCTGCTGGGCTTTCTCCAGGTTGGATTCGAAAACATCGATTGAACCTATGTTGAAAGTGAAATGGGGACCGGCTTTGGATGGTTCGGAAAGGCCCTGGTTCAATTTGGCCTTGTACTTTTCGTAGGATCCTTCTTTCAGGTAAATCTCAGCTTCCGTCTTGTTGACAATATTGATTTTATCGACATCGCCATTTTTAAGCATCGTACTTTTAACCTCACGCCAGTTGGTCTCAACCGGTTTTCCACTCGTGCCATAGATAAAATTAATATACAGTATGGCTACCAGCACGATCCCGTAAATATACATGGGATTGAACTTGTAAGAGGAGGGTTTATTGGGGATACCCATCGGCGGCTTGTTTGTTTTGTTGGTCTTTGGACCTTTTGTATTTGGTTTCTTTTCTGTCATGATAATTTAAATGTCTGCTTCAATGTTATAAATTGTTCCATCACCCCAGAGGGATTCCAGATCGTAAAACCTTCTGAAAGGTTCCTGAAAAATGTGTACCATTACATTCACGTAATCTAACAATATCCATTGTGCATTCTGAAATCCATCCTGACGCCAAACGGTTTCAAAGGCAAGCTCTTCCACACTTTCCTCCACCGAGCGGGCGATGGCATCTACATGGGTATTTGAACTTCCATGGCAGATGATGAAATTGTCGCATTCGGCCTCCCCTTCTTCAGACAAGTCAATGTTGACAATTTCAATCCCTTTTTTTCGACGCATGCCTTCCACAATGGCATCGACCAAATCCCGCGGGCACTTTTTACACTCCTTTTTAACCATAGAATGATATATAATGACAAAGATAGTTGTTTTACCGATTCTTTGAAAACTCATAAGATGCAGGATCTCTCCAATATCGTTAACTTTACGGGTTAAATTTTGTAAGGCCATGATAGGATCAACCACTATACACCTGGACATTGTGGATTCGACCAATAACTATGCCGCAAAGGAATTGCTGACAAAAAGTCTGAATGAAGGAACGCTCTTTGTTGCCAAATGTCAGCAAGCAGGTAGGGGAACAGGCCTGGCCTCCTGGGAAAGCGCAGACGGATTAAACCTGACATTCACGGTAGTTCTTTATCCCTTATGTGTGGCGCTTTCGCATCAGTTTTCAATTTCCCAGGCAATTTCGCTGGGAGTGAGCGACTTTTTATCCCGGTTTGTTTCAGACGTATCGGTTAAATGGCCCAATGATATCTATGTGAATGACAAAAAGATAGCTGGAATTTTGATCGAGACGGCCATTACGGGTGGAAAGTTTTCGCGCGCGCTCATCGGAATTGGGTTAAATATCAACCAGGAGGTTTTTGTTTCGGATGCGCCAAATCCGGTCTCCCTAAGGAACCTGACAGGCAAAACTTATGATCTTTCCCAAATGCTGGCCGAACTCTGTTCCTGTCTCGACAACAGATACCGGTCCTTGGTCCGGGGAGATTATTTCATCCTTCAGCACGATTATGGTAAACTTCTTTACCGCAAAGGGGTTTGGGCCAATTACAGTGACCAGGATTCGGATTTTGAAGGTAAAATTATCGGTATTGAGGTTGACGGGCGATTGCAAATTGAGACCAGGACGGGGGAGGTGAGGGGGTTTTACTTTAAGGAGGTGGCATTCAGGTAAAAAGTGCCTAAAGTGTCTAAAGTGCCTAGAGTGCCTAAAGTACTTGGGCCAAAAACATCATAGGTAAAATTTAAGGAGTCCCGAACTTTAGGCACTCTAGGCACTTTAATATACTTTAGGCACTTACTCCGGGGAATAATCGATCTTACTCAGCATATCCGCCACCTTCTCGATCCCTTTCTCCAGATAACCACCTACCATCATTTTGATCATCATGTTGAGTTCGGCATGGAGGGTCAGCCTGATTTTACAACTGTTTTCATCGATGGCAACGAGCTGTACCCACATGGTAACCGGAAATGGAACGGACTTCTCTCCCTGAAATTTGATGGATTTGTAAGGTTCACGCTCAACGATCTCTATTCCGACATTCCCAACCGGACTGATGGTGAAACTGCAACGATCTTCGGTAGCTAAAAAATCATCGACCTTAAATCCTTTGGTGTCGATCCCTTTTTTGTTGAGTTCTTCAATCTTTTCGGCCGAAACAAACTGCTCCAGGTTTTTCAGATTGGAGAGTTTGGTAAACACCGACTCCTGTGACCAGGCGATCTCACGTGGTTCACTCACAAATTTTTCTATACTCATGTTGTTGTCGGTTAGGTTATTAAAAAGTTATGAGTTATAAGTTATGAGTTAATGCTTTCATAACTCATAACTTATAACTCATAACTCATTTTCATCGTCCCCAGGTTTCCGGGGTCTTCCTCCAACTGTTCAAGCTTGCCAGCTGCGCATCGTTGATTTCACCCGAATCGTGTGCCAATTTCAACAGAACATTGTAATTGCTGAGGGTGGTCAGTTCAATGTTCGCATTATCGAAATTAGCTGCGGCATGAGGAAAATTGTAGGTGAAGATGGCCAGCATTCCCAAAACTTCCGCACCGTAAGTACGAACCGCCTGTGCGGCATTCAAGGAGGAGGTGCCTGTTGAGACAAGGTCTTCGATGATCACAGTTTTGGTTCCTTGCGGGATGTCGCCTTCAATCAGGTTCTCCAGTCCGTGACCCTTGGGGGCTGAACGAATATAGATAAATGGCAATCCAAGCTCTTCAGCAACCAATACTCCATGGGCAATGGCGCCTGTTGCTACACCGGCAATGGCTTCGGCATCAGGGTACTTTTCGCGTACCAGTTCTGAAAATGCCTTGCAGATGAAAGTACGGGTCGCGGGATAGGATAATATCTTTCTGTTGTCGCAGTATATTGGTGCTTTCCAACCTGATGCCCAGGTAAAAGGTGCGTCTGGTTGTATCTTTATGGTGTTGATTGCCAGTAACTGTCTGGCAACTTCAATTTCTCTTTGTTCCATCGTTAATAGATTTTGCGCAAAGGTAAGCTTTTTTACTATTTTTAGTCGGCAGGTAGGGGATGTTTTTGTCCTGATGCGTCAATTCCATTAAGAAATGAGAAATTTATCCGACTCTCGACAGATTGCTTCTCCGCCTGAAGGCGGATCGCAATGACGTAACATTTTTTTGAGGTGAGGGTGGAGAGAAGGAGGCGGGCGGCGATTGTGCTATAATCGAAAACGGATGATCCGCCTCCTTCTCTCCACCCTCACAAAACCAACAGCATACCGTCATTGCGAGGAGGTACGACGAAGTAATCTATTGATATACAGACGAATATGAAATACGTCTATTTTTTTAAGTGCAAATTTAATCGTTGCACAATGCCAATTATGACAGATGATAGGTATCTGTTATTGGTTGGGGAACAAAACAATTTCTTACACAGATTATGATGAAAAAAAATAGGTACAAGTATCTTCTTTTTACAGGTTTGCTCTTTGCAGAACTGGCTACTTCAGGACAGAATCTCAATAAAATAGTTTTTGATTTGTCAGCTTCGATTGAAGTAACCGGATTTGTTGCCAACATGTCGACCAATCTGCATCTGAAACAATCCATTCCTATTGTTTCTATGAAGTTTGCATGAAAAACGATCTGCTGCACAAAGAGTTATTTACCAGTTCCGCAGCAGGAAAAAATACAGGGAAAATTCAGGTTTCCTTAACGCAGGAAGAGGGCTATCATCCAGGATACAAAGCTGTACTAACTTTTAAAAATATTTCTCCGGATACCATTTGGCTTACCAATGTTGTGCCGTTTGGCTTCACTGGCGACAAGGTGTTCCTGACAGGGAAGGGCGACCATCCGTTATCCAGAAGTTACCTCTTCAGACCTGGATTTGAACCTGTCAACTGCATTTTGCCCGACAACGCCTGGGAAACCGGATTCTCCGATATCACCGTAAATGACACGCTGAATGTATCCGCGATCACCCGAAGGAGCCGCGACAACATGGTGAAGGCGGTCCGGCATCGTTTTGAGACGGAAATGGCTCCGGGCGGTGTGGTCCAGTATAATCTGTATGCCGATTTTCACATGGGCAGCTGGCAGGAGGGGCTTCGGCTGATGTTCCAGGATCGAATGTTGTATGATGTAGAACCCGGCAAATTTGACTGTCAGATGCTGGAAAGAAAGGACCTCCAATGGATTCGTCATGCCTATGTTTCCCATTTAATCATGGCTTGGAATGGTATCTTTTATGACGATGTTGATCAGAAATTTCACTTGGATGATTTTGTCAAAAGAGGTAAAATGCTTTATGGTGGCGACGATTTTATCGGCATCTGGCCAACATGGCCGACGCTTGGTGTGGATAAGCGCAATCAGTGGGACCTCTTTCGTGATCTGCCTGGCGGAAATGCCCAGCTTCAGAAGGAGGCCGAAAAATTGAACAGGTTGGGCTCACGCCTCTTTATTTGCTACAATCCGTGGGATGAGAGCACCCGAAGCGAAAACCATACGGGCGGAATGGCAGAGCTCATCGCTGCCACCCATGCCGATGGGGTCGTTCTGGATACCCGCGGAGCTTCCAGTAAAGCGCTTCAACAGGCCGCAGATTCCGTTCGCAAAGGGGTGATCATGTATTCGGAAGGAATGGCCGTACCCAAAGATATGCAGGGTATCGTGGCAGGACGCGTTCACAATGCGCTCTATTACTTTCCGATACTGAACCTGAACAAAATCATCAAACCGGAATTCGCCATCTTCAGGGTGGCCGAAATTTACAAGGAGCCGATACGTCGGGAGTTCAGCCTCTCTTTTTTCAACGGATACGGCACAGAGCTGAATATTTTCGCCCCCGGAATCCCCGAATGGGCAGAAGAGCAATACCGGTTCTTAGGGAAAATTGTCACAATCCTACCGGGAACGCCCCGTCCGATCAGTCATTCGGAAAAAACAGAGGCGGCTGAGAAGGCCCCAAACGGCATGGTGGAAATCCACGCCGGAAAATTTAGGTTTCATGCAACCAATGGAGATGAATTTATTCCCTATCCCAAAGAAAATGAGAGGAAAATCTTCGATATGCCTCCTTTTTTCATGGATAAATTCCCGGTTACGAACAGTCAGTTTAAGGATTTCCTGGAGAGGAGCGGTTACCAGTCTGCTGACACCGCAAATTTCCTGATGAATTGGATCAAGGGTGGTTTTCCGGCAGGTCAGGGGCAATATCCTGTTGTCTATGTTTCGTACGAAGATGCCAAAGCTTATGCCAAATGGGCAGGGAAAAGGTTACCAACAGAATTGGAGTGGCAATACGCCGCGCAGACCGCTGCCTGCAACGAATGGCCCTGGAAGCAGAAACAGCAAATTCGCCGTGTCGAAGAGGCTGTGACTAATACCCTGACGATCTTCAAAATCCAGGTAATCGGAAAAGGAAGATGCAATGCTGGCGATGGTTCGCTCTACCCGGTCGGCAGTTATCCCAAAAGAGCTAACCCTTACGGACTGCAGGATCTGGTCGGATGCGTGAAAGAATTGTAGTCCCTGAGCAGAGTGGTACCCTGAGGCTGTCGAAGTGACTAATGAATGACATTGCTTCGCCGGTCCCTGAGCTTGTCGAAGGGTCAAGGGAGTTGAATAAATATATAATCGTCGATCCCAGAGTAAAGCTGAAGGGCCGACTGGCACTCAAAGGACGAACATTAATATCACAAAGGTATAAGTGGTTAATTCATAAATAAATGATGTGATCAAAACAATTCTGATAAATACCCGGATGAAAAACTTTTTTGCATTTAGTCTCTCGTTCGTTCTTTTAATTTATTCGCTTGTTACGATTGCTCAACCAAGCGATAATCCTTCCAATTACCAAAACAACAGATCCCCACTGATCTCGAAACCATTCATTGAACTTCCGCTTGGGGCAATATCCCCGGAAGGGTGGCTGAAAGACCAACTTGTCAGGCAGAAGAACGGCATGACCGGCCATCTCGACGAGGTGTACGAAAAGGTGATGGGCAAGCGCAACGGTTGGCTGGGCGGAGATGGCGATGTGTGGGAGAGAGGATCCTACTGGATCGATGGTCTGCTGCCGCTGGCCTATATTTTAAAAGATGATGCTTTGATCGCCAAAGTGAAACCTTGGGTCGAATGGGCGCTGAAAAGCCAGCAGCCGGATGGCTATTTTGGTCCTTCGGTCGACCATGCGAATGAGCCTGGATTGCAGCGCAACAATGCCCGGGACTGGGGGCCCAAGATGGTGGTACTGAAATTTTTGCAGCAATATTATTCTGCAACGCAGGATGAACGGGTGAGCCATCACGCCAGAAATTTCAATACGGCTTACGAAGGTACCGGACAGCTCTTCGGTCCGCTGACAGGTTATCCCTGCTGCACCTCCAACATGCACCAGGGTTGGCCAAAGTTCACACAGAATTTGTGGTATGCCTCGGCAGACAATGTCATTTCAGCGCTTGTTTATGCCCCTTCCAAAGTGAAGGCAAAAGTTGGCAAAGGTATTAACGTTGAGATCATCGAATTTACGGTTGTAAAATATAAAGACAAGTAATATTCTGTCAATTACTTAGAGCCCTTTGGGTCATCCTTTGAGTCGTGGTAAAAAAAAATCAACACAAAGGTCACCAAGGGTTGCACAATGGACGCAAAGTAAATTATGTGCCTTATTGATTTCGCTTCTGTAAAAATCGGCTTTCCCTATAAATCTTCAGAAATAGCGCTTCAAAGTTGTGTGAAGGAGACAGGGCAGGAGAGAGAATCAGTTTTTGGTCCGGAGCGATCAAATAGAAAGTCGGAACCACCTTGATCCGGTATTCCGAAATGGCCAAATCTGGTTGCACAGGTGCAACCAGTTCCCAAGGGTATTTTTTAATGTTCCACAGTTTCGTGGCATCGGCAAAATTCTTGTCTAGCGATACCGGGACGATGGTCAGTATGCTGCCTAGTTTTTTGTTCATGCTCACCAATGAATCAAGCTCTGCCCGGCTCTCCTTACTGTCGCTCCTGAAAAACGCCAGGTAAAGAAACTTCCCGTTGGCACGAAGTCTGATGGAGACATCTTTCTGGTTTCTCAACATTAGCTCCGGGGCTGAATTCCCCTCCTGAAGCGATGTGATCTTCGACAAAATCCCGGGCAGGAGATCTTTTAGTGGTTCAAAAGTCGACAGCGCCTCAGCCTCTTTTAGCCCTTTCAGCATAGATGGCTTGTCGAATTTGCCCGAAAAGAAACCGTCATAAAAACTTTTGACTGCAATTAATTCTGCGGCCTCTTTCCGGTATCCGGCGCCCGACAATTGCGCTACAAATCCCTCGAAATTTCCCTGCAGAGCCTTTTTGAGAAATTCTTTTTGCCGGAAATCCTGGGATTTATTTTTCAGGTAATCCGAAAAAAGCGCATTGAATAAATACTGGTAGGCGGGATGTGCAAGGGCAATCCCAGACGTTGCAAAATATTTTTTGGCGATACGCTCCTTGCTTTGTTGGTTGACAGCTAGTTCCATTTCGCCAAAACTACATGTTTTTAATGTGTTTAAATAGGAAAATTTCCCGGTAGGGTATCGTTTTTCCAGTCGGGAAATGATTGCCTTTAAGGTATCAGTGGATTTTTTTTGATAGATCTCGACTGTATGTAACGTAATTTCCCTGTTGTAACCGGTCAAAAACTCCCTTACCAGGAAGTTCAAATCTGAAGCTTTGGCACCTTTGATGGTCAACCAATAAAGCGTAGGTTCAAAATAGGGACTTGCAGCCTCCTGTGCGGTACGGGGAGAAAAGGCAGGCAACGAAATTTGATAGGAAGAGCCTGGTTCGACCACCATGGATCCCCTGTATTTCTCAAGATCGGTATAAATTTCAATGGTTTGAGTAACTGAAAAGGTAAGTGCGAATATCCCGTCCTTTTCAATGGTGGTTCTGGCCAGTTGGTGCGGCTGGTGGGAGACCGGTTCCCGGTAGGTATAGAAAACGAGCTCTTTTCCGGCATAATCGATTGCCTGACCGTGGAGGGAGACCATCTGCCCGAAGAGGGACCCGAAGCAAAGTGTAGAAATCAGGAGCAGGATGAAACGGAGCATGATCAGGATTCTTCCGGTTCTTCGTAAAAATCTTCGATGTTGAAACAGGCAGGAAGAAATTGAGAGGCGTCCCCCCTGTGGCGAAGAATATCCCTTACAATGGTGGATGAAATGGCGGTATGTTCGGGCAATGTCAGTAAAAACACCGTTTCGATATCCTCGTACATCTTCTTGTTGATCTGACCGATGGCCCGCTCGTATTCGAAGTCGGCAGCAGTCCTTAGTCCCCTGAGGATATACTGGGCATGCACTTTCCGGCAATAGTCGACGGTAAGCCCCTCGTATTTACCCACTTTAATCTTTGGTTCATCCTGAAAAACCTGTTTTATCCAATCTTTCCGCTTGGATAAAGGATAGTAAGTTCTTTTGTTCGAATTGTAACCAATCATGATGATAATCTCATCAAAAATTGGCAAAGCCCTGCGAATGATCGATTCGTGTCCGATCGTAAAGGGGTCAAACGAACCCGGGAAAACGGCGATTCTCTTCATGACAGCATTTTGGTAACACAAAGCTAAAAAGAAAAGAATGAAAATGTCGATTTCGCAAAAATCATTCGTGGGATATCGCTATTTTTGAGCCATTGGTACTGCAGTAGAAAATCAACACAATCTCAGCTATGACAGAAAGGGACATCATTGGTATATTTGGAGCCATGAACGTTGGGAAAAGTTCCCTGATGAACCTCCTTACCCAACAGGAGAGTTCCATTGTGGATGCCACTCCAGGCACCACGGCAGATACCAGGGTAACCCTGATGGAGCTGCATGGCATCGGCCCTGTCAAATTGATGGACACTGCCGGCTACGATGAATCCGATATTCTGGGTGAGAAGAAGCGCAAAAAAGTTAGCGCTGCTTTGAAGGAGTGCGATCTGGTTTTGCTCGTGATAGATCCATCTTCACCTGGTTTACCTACCGGGAAAGTTCTCCTGGACGAGTCCCGTGAAGAAGGCAAACAGGTTTTGATCATTTACAATCTGTTTAACGCTGAAGATGCACAGAAAATTGAGGGGTTAAAAGTACAACTGCCTGATTTGATTGATTTTCCAGAGATCTCGCTATCCGCCTTGGAGCCTGATGGCCGATCGTCCTTCCTGGCATTTATGCTTAAAAACTACATTCCAAAAAATAATCCAACTCAACTTTTGCCTTTCGTGGTACCGGATGAATTCTATATTCTGAACATTCCGATGGATGAGGAGACCCCTCCGGGAAGGTATCTAAGACCGCAGGCCATGGCAGAAGAGTACATCACCCGCCATTGGGGTTATCCTGTCTCCTACCGGATGAACCTGGTGAAAGCCAGGGCGAATGATGTGGGCGAAAAAGAGAGATGGGAGAACTTTCTCGGTAGTTTTGGCCGAAGGCCCAAAGTGATCATCACCGATTCGCAGGCCATGGACATCATGAAAGAGTGGACGCCTGCCGATATAGGCCTGACAACCTTTTCGATCATGATGATCAACTACATGAGCCGGGGAAAGCTGGGTAATTTTGCCGATGCAGTCCGTACTGTGGACAGCCTGAATCCTGGTGATTCAATACTGATAGCCGAAGCCTGCAACCACTCCCGGATCAAAGAGGACATCGGTACCGTTCAGATACCCAATCTGATTGCCCAACGCTTTCCCGGGGTGAAGGTCATTCACCTTTTTGGCAGGGAGTGGCCGGAACCCGAAGAACTGAAAACGATCAAACTGGTTATTCATTGCGGCGGCTGCATGATTACACCCCAACGCATGGCAATCCGCTTACGCGACCTCGAAAAGCTCAGCATACCCATCACAAACTACGGGATCTTTCTCTCTTATGTGCAGGGGAAAGGGGTGCTGGAGCAAGTACTCAGACCCTGGAAATAATGTCGGATTGGGTGCGGAATCTAAGATTTACCATTAGACAATTTACTATTTACCATTTACGCAAGGCAAGAATGGTGCGTTAATAGTAAATAGTAAATGAAAAAATGGTCAATCTGTTTTCAACCCTTTCAAACAAACAAAAACCACAGTAGGCACATAGTTCACAATAGATCCTATTGTGAACTATGTGCCTACTGGGTAAATTTTAAATCTTCTTAATTCGTAACCCTCTCCAATTTCTTCAGCATAGAGAACATAAATGCCGCAGACAACAGACAGCAGACGATAAAGATCGCCCAAAGCATCCAGAGATCCAGCCGGCTCCAGAAGAAGCTTCCTACTACCAGCAGTTTATTTCCAACGGCAGTAGCCAGTAGCCAGCCTCCCTGCATCAAACCCTGGAAGCGGGGTGGTGCAACTTTGGAAACAAAAGAGAGTCCCATCGGACTGAGGAAAAGTTCGGCAATGGTAAAAACAAGGTAGCCATTGATCAGCCAATAGGGAGTAACCCTGGATGAGTCGGGAACAGCCTGCCCGTTTAAGATATGTGGTGAAACCATATTAAGAGAGGCAACCAGAATTAACAGGAAGGCTACGGCTGCGATGATCATACCAAATCCAATTTTCTTCGGAGTAGAAGGTTCGATCCCCTTCTTGTTCAGCCAGGCAAAAGCACTCATGACCAATGGAGTTATGAATACGATGAACAATGGGTTGAAAGATTGGAAAATCTCAGGAGCAATGGCATTCTCTGTCTGGTAGCTCTTTGTATATAAGTAAGCAAATATTGCTCCGACCATAAAAATGGCAAGGCCAATCAACCTTTCGGTTCTGGTTTTATTTTTGCCGATAGCAACAAAAAGACCAGCAAGGGCACCAAAAACACAAAGAATTGACCAAGGCCCAAAGAATAAATTTGTGAATGGCCCAACCTGTTTCACAATGTAGTCGCGGGCAAAGAAAGTGAGGGTTAATCCATTTTGGTGGAAAGACATCCAGAAGAAAATGACAACGATAAATACCATAATTAAAGCCGTTACGCGGGGTTTTTCCTCTTTGTTGGCAGAAAGGATAATCCAGGTTGCAAAGGCGACAAAAAGTCCGACAGCTAATGCAATATCAAGATTATTCAAACCAAAATATATGATTGAAAAGGTTGCTGCAGAAGCAAACAAGGCTAATATTAGGGATTTGGCGCCATTTTCAATTTTGACGGATTGAGCCGATGTAACTTTTTCTTTATTGGGTAGATGTTTTTGGAAAAACAGATAGACGAGGAGTGAAAGAACCATCGCTCCGGCTGCAACGCCAAACGCATAATTGTAACCACGCGAAAATACATCCAGATAGTTGTGTGCAAATTGTCCCAGATCGCTCACCTGACCTGAAAGAGTTGCTTTTTGAGCAAGGATCTGGAATTGCGATGTGTCCGCCATTTTTCCGTTGATAAACTGATGGCAAAGGGCTGGCAAACTGCCGTCATGCAAAAAACCGTTCTTTTCTAACCACCAGTTGCGAACACCATTGGCAGCATGTGGTGCAAAAAAAGCTCCAACGTTGATACCCATGTAGAATATCATGAAGGCGGAATCACGTAACTTGGAATACTTTGGATCATCATACAACTGTCCGACGACTGCCTGAAGATTGCCTTTGAACATCCCGTTCCCAAACGCGATAACGAACAGCGAAACCACAGTCAGGGTAAGGGAGAGTCCGGGTACGGCCATTAAAATATAACCGGAAAGCATAATCAGTATGCCGGCAAAGATGACCAGTTTGTATTTACTGGTCGAGTCAGCGACAAGACCACCAATCAAAGCAAGGGCATAAATGCCAAAATAGAACCAACTATAAATATTGCCTGCAACTTCTTCGTCCAGACCAAATTTTGTCTGTAAGAAAAGTACAAGAATAGCCATCATGGTATAAAAGCCGAACCGCTCGCCCATGTTGGCAAAAAAGGCTACTACAAGCCCTTTGGGGTGTCCTTTAAGCATAAGTTTTTAGTTTGAGTTTGATTAATGAAACAAATATAATAAAAAGTGCGCTAAAGTGTCTAAAGTGTCTAAAGTGCCTAAAATTAATGCCCTCAGTGATGATTTTTTTATAGTTTCAACTTTAGGCATTTTAGGCACTTTAGCGCACTTTAGGCACTCGTTCTTCAAGAAACCAAATAATTCCCCTAACTTTGAGTCAATTAAAATTTTGACAAATTATTTCATGAAGATTTTTTCCAGGGAGCAGATTTCATTGATTGACAGGCAAACCAGGGATTTGGAACCAATTTCGGAGATCGGTCTGATGGAAAGGGCTTCGTTAGCGTTGGCTGGCTGGATTCAGGCAAGTTACCCCGTCACTACCAGGATTGCAGTCTTTGCAGGACCCGGGAACAATGGGGGAGACGCACTGGCTGTTGCCCGAATTCTGGCTACCCTTCACTTTTCTGTGGTGGTGTACATACCTGAATTGGGCCGTCAGCGTTCGGAAGCCTCGCTGATCAATTTGGAAAGGCTGAAGGAGTGTTCCGGGATTGAGGTAATTGAAATCTCTGAACATTCAGGTTTTCCTGCCTTGCTAAATTTCGATTTGCTGCTCGATGGGCTCTATGGCGCAGGACTGAACCGGCCTTTGGATGGTTTTGCCTCCCGGGTAATTGACTATATAAATGATTCGGATGTAGAGGTGGTTTCAATCGATTTGCCCTCTGGACTGCTTTGCGACGAAAACCAATACAATACCGGCTCTATTGTCAGGGCAGATATTACACTTACTTTGGAATTTCCAAAGCTGGCCCTCTTTTTCGGTGAAAATGAGCAATATTTCGGCAAATGGGTCATTGTACCGTTTGGCCTGAATTCAAAAGTGATGGAAGAAACCGTTTCGGATCACTATTTTCTTGATCAAAAGAGCGTTTCGGTACTCCATAAGCAAAGAACAAAGTTTTCTCACAAGGGCAGTTATGGTCATGGATTGTTGCTTTCGGGCAGCAAAGGTAAAACCGGAGCAGCCCAACTGGCCGCCAAAGGGGCTTTGCGTGCGGGTCTGGGCCTGTTAACCGTGCATATGCCGGAACCTGCGGCCGGATTTTTACAGGTTGCCTTGCCGGAAACAATGACAAGTCTGGATTCCGGAAAAGATATGATCACCGAGCTTCCGGATCTTGCCAAATACACGGCCATTGCCGCTGGCCCGGGTATCGGGATGAACCCTTTGACGCAGAAGGTTGTCAAAATGCTGATTGATCAGGCGAATGTTCCCTTGGTTCTCGATGCAGATGCATTGAACATTCTGGCTGCCAACCCTTCATGGATGAAACTTCTTCCTCCCAATACCATTTTAACTCCCCATCCTGCCGAATTTGATCGCCTGTCGGGGATTGTCCTGAAATCAGAGGAGGAGCGGCTGCAGATTGCCGAGCAGTTTGCTGTCAGTTATGGTGTTGTGCTGATCCTGAAGGGCGCCTATACCCGCATTATCCTACCCGATGGATCCGTCTATTTTAACAGTACCGGTAATCCCGGCATGGCAACAGGGGGCAGTGGCGATGTATTAACAGGAATCATTCTGGGCTTACTCTGTCAGGGTTATACCGCGGCAGAGGCTGCAATGCTGGGGGTCTTTTTGCATGGTAGGTCTGCGGACTTGCGGGTAGCTGCCTCATCAGAGGAGTCCCTGCTTGCAAGCGAAATTGCAGACCATTTGGGCGAAGCCTTTGCCTCATTAAAATGGAGGTAAACTTTGAGATGATAGAAAAAACAGGCAAATTTGGAGGGTCCTATTCAACTTAATTGCTGGTTGAACCCTTTGTTTCCTTTGTGTGGTACTTCGTGACCTTTGTGGTTATGTTTATAAAACTTTACCACGAAGGTCCCAAAGGAAAGCACAAAGGACACTATAAAAATTTGACCGATAATAGATATAATTGTAATTTTAAAAATAACTAAATATGAGAGTTTTAACTGCCTTGCTGCTGGTAGCCGGTCTGGTTGCCTCCAATTTGAGTTTATCAGCCAAAGACGATAAAAAGAAACCGGCCAATGAACTGGCCGCTTTTGCCGGAGGAATAGTCTATTCACTTCCCCGAACAGGAATTCATATCGAAGTGGAAGTTGTTCAGGAGCAATTGATTCACGGTCCATATTTTGCCTATGCGCAAAAGTACCTGGGAATCAATAATGCGGCCAAAGCTGATGTGGAAAACTGGACCATCATCAACATTGGTATGGAAACTTACGGTGAACCTGATCCAAATGCTTTATATAGGGCTACCGGAAGCATCGCCACCCTTCTGAGTTTGACCGATGATGGAGTGTTGTTGGGCATTAACAGTGAGGTAAAGCAAGCCGAAAGTAAATTAATCACCAATGTATTTCCGTTCAGGAGAGCCATTCCCGACAATCTTTGGAGTGACGTATCCATGCACTCTTTTTTGAGCGAGAAGGATACCACCAAAAGGGCCGGAAGCAACTTCAAATCATTTGAAGAGAAAGCAGCTGAGGCGGCCAATGATATTCTTAAACTCAGAAAGAGAAAGGCCCTTACCCTAGCTGCCAAATACGACAAGCTTCCACCCGATGGTGATGCCTATAAAGTGATGGTAACAGAACTGGATAGAATCATTGACAATTACCTTTCACTTTTTATTGGAAAGACCTTTACAAAAAAATACAAACATTCCTTCAATGTCGTTCCGGACGGTAAGAACGGGAAAGGGATTGTGGCCTTCAGGTTTTCGCCGAATGTAGGGGTCTTACCCGAGAGTAACGTATCCGGAAAACCCATTATGCTGGAGATTGAGCCCAATACCGAAATGAAACAAAAGATTGAGGCTACAGGTGCAAGTGAAGTTACGACCAAAGGAATCTACTATAGGGTTCCGGTTTTGGCGCAGGCCCGGTTGTTGAACGGAGCCGATATATTGGCCCAGGCGAAGATCACAATCGCCCAGCTTGGCGTTGTTACCGCACTTCCTGATGGATTGCTTAACGGCGAGTATTCTATTGAGTTTCACCCTGTAACCGGGGCCATCCGTATCATCAAAACCAATTAAGACAGCGGTTTCTGGTTCGGGAGGTTAAAGAAAGATGCAAAAACTCATGATTCATTGTTGGAAACTCTCTTATATTGCAGTATTTTTTTACTGGAACGGCTACACTGATAATTGATCATCTTTGTGACAATCCTGAACATTATTCATTTTATAAACTTGCTTACCCTTTAAAAATGCAGCAAATTAAAAAATCGCTTCGCGACTCGAAATCAGCCCGCTGGCTGGTGCTAGTGCTTGTTTCGTTTACAATGATGTGTATGTATTACCTTACTGATGCCATGGCTCCCTTACAGGAAAGATTACAGGCTGGTCTGTCATGGACGGCTTCCGACTATGGCTTCTTTACCAGTGGTTACGGCTGGTTCAATGTCTTTCTCCTCATGCTGGTATTCAGTGGAATGATATTGGATAAAATGGGTGTCCGCTTTACCGGAATTTTGGCGATCGGTATCATGCTGTCGGGCGGTTTCATCAAATACTGGGCTATTTCCGGGCATATACAGGGCATGTACGAACTGACCATCTTTTCGTGGCAGGTTATTGCCCCTTCTGCTAAATCGGCGGTAGTCGCCGGATTCGGTTTTGCTATCTTCGGGGTGGGATGCGAAATGTTCGGGATTGCAGCCAATAAAGCGGTTGTCCGCTGGTTCAGGGGAAAAGAGATGGCGCTTGCCATCGGACTGAATACTTCAACCGGCCGTATCGGGACCGCCCTGGCGATGTTTACGCCCATTCCGCTGATTAAGTTGACCGGAGAACTTAGTGCCCCGGTCATCCTTTCACTGTTCCTGCTATGTCTTGGATTGTTGGTGTTTATCCTGTTTACCTTTATTGATCGCAAGCTCGACAAGGAAGAGGCTGATGCCGGAGTGGCTGCGGATGAAGAATTCAAATTTGCCGATATCCTCGAGATTGGCAGAAATCGTGCCTTTTGGTATATATCCGCGCTATGTGTACTGTTTTATTCGGCCGTTTTTCCCTTTATTAAATATGCCACAAACATGATTGTACAGAAATTTGGTATTTCCGATGCATTCGCCGGCTATATTCCCGCCTTGTTGCCGTTCAGCGCTTTGTTGCTGACGCCGGTTTTTGGCAGTCTGTTCGATAAAAAGGGGAAAGGGGCAACTATCATGATTGTGGGATCAATACTTTTGGTATGCGTGCATTTGCTATTCTCAGTGCCTTCGTTAAACAGCTTTCCGATAGCCATTGGTTTGGTAATGGTACTGGGTGTCGCTTTTTCAATGGTGCCCTCTGCCATGTGGCCATCTATTGCCAAGATCATCCCTGAAAATAAATTGGGGACTGCTTATGCCCTGACATTCTGGGTACAAAACTGGGGTTTGATGGGCGTACCGCTGCTGATTGGTGTCGTACTTGACAAATATTGTGTGACCGGTACCATCGAAAAATTGGTTGATGGGAAGGTGCGGGTTGTTACTTTGTACAATTACACTATTCCGATGCTTATATTTGCCTGTTTCGGAGTCCTTGCCATTGTATTTTCATTTCTGTTGAAAGTTGAAGACCGTAAGAAAGGGTACGGACTTGAATTGCCCAATGTCAAAAAATAGGTAAGCTCTTTTTTAGTAAATTATTTAATTCATAGATCGTTATGAGCAAAGAAATAATCAACCTCGAACCCAAGGCGGTTTGGGAAAATTTTTATCAATTGACGCAGGTTCCTCGTCCTTCCAAGCACGAAGGGAAAATCCAGGATTTCATGGTTAACTATGGTAAATCCCTTGGGTTGGAAACAGAAAAGGATGCTGTGGGCAATATTGTCATCCGCAAACCCGCTACTCCCGGTATGGAAAATAGAAAAGGTATCGTTATGCAGGGACATCTTGACATGGTTCCCCAAAAGAACAACGAGACGAAACATGATTTTGAAAAAGATCCCATCGATGCCTGGATTGATGGCGAATGGGTGAAGGCGCGCGGTACTACCCTGGGAGCCGACAACGGAATGGGTGTTGCTGCAGCAATGACTGTCCTGGCTTCTAAAACGCTTGTCCACGGTCCTGTCGAGGCATTGTTTACCTGTGATGAGGAGACCGGAATGACTGGCGCTTTTGGCCTTCAGTCCGGATGGTTGAAAGGGGATATCCTGCTCAATATGGATTCTGAAGATGAAGGGGAACTCTATGTCGGATGTGCCGGCGGAGTGAATGGCAATATCGAATTTGAATACGATGAGATGATCGTTCCCAAAGGATATTCGCCCTACAAGCTGATCGTAAAAGGATTGAAAGGCGGGCATTCCGGATTGGACATCAACCTTGGTCGTGGAAATGCCAACAAACTGATGGTTCGATTTCTTAAACATGCCGTCCAGGAACTGGATGTCCGGCTGGCAGAGATCAACGGCGGAGGTATGCGAAATGCCATCCCGCGTGAGTGCTACGCGATCGTTGTGGTTCCCAATGAATCCATCACTGATTTTCTTGCGGCAGTTTCAAAATATGAGAACATCTACAAAGCCGAACTGAAGGTTTCCGAACCCAATTTAAGTTTCGCAGCTGAAGAGTGCGCCAAACCAAAATCACTGATTGACGAAAGGGTCCAGGATGATATGATCGATGCTGTATACGCTTGTCCAAACGGGATGATCCGGTTGAGCGACAGTATGCCAGGCCTTGTCGAAACATCAACGAACCTTGCTACCGTGAAGTCCGATAATGGCGTGATTTTTGTCAAGTGCCTGTTACGCAGTTCGGTCGATTCGGCCAAAGAAGATCTCTGTGAACAGGTTGAAAGTGTTTTCTCCCTGGCAGGCGGGATGGTTAGCTTTGACGGCGCATATCCGGGTTGGAAACCCAACATGGAATCTGCCATTCTCAGGCAAATGCAGCAGATCTATGAGAATAAATTCGGGAAAGTACCGGAGATCAAAGCCATTCATGCCGGACTGGAATGTGGTATCCTCGGAGCCAACTATCCCCATTGGGACATGATCTCTTTTGGGCCAACCATGCGTTTTCCACACTCGCCCGATGAGAAGGTGAATATTGCGACAGTAGCTAAATTCTGGGATTTCCTGGTGGAAACGTTAAAGAATGCGCCATTAAAATAGTTTGATTTTTATTACATTAAAATCCCGGATCTGTGCCAAACAGATCCGGGATTTTTTTTCAGATTAAATGGTTAAATTTGATGGGGATGTATGAATAGGACATTTAAGCACTGCTATTCCAATATTGGCAATTATTCTGTACCCGGGATTTCTAAATATAAAAACAATGAATATCAGGCGCATTCGTATTTTGCTTGTGTTTTGGCTACTGTTTCATTTGTCGTCTTTTGCGGAAATTAAAAAAATTGGAACCCCTTTTATCCGAAATTTTCTTAAGCGCGAATACAAGGCAGGTACGCAGAACTGGAATATTGTACAGGACAAACGAGGATTTATCTATACTGCCAATAACGAAGGATTGCTCGTTTATGATGGCAACCAGTGGCAAATATATAAAATGCCCAACTCATCAATTGTCCGGGCGTTGTTCGTCGACAAAAGCGGTGACATTTATGTTGGTGCCTACAACGAAATGGGCAAGATGGTGACCCTTCCCAATGGAAAGATGGTTTACAAATCGCTTAAGAAATATATACCTGCTGAATATCAGAATTTTGATGATATTTGGAGTGTTTTCTCCTTCGAGAATAAAATTGTTTTTCAATCTTACAATTGTGCTTTTGTCTGTTCGCATGACACCAGTATCTCGGTTTTACGGGCGCCGGTAAGGTTTCACCACGCTTTTAAAATGAACGACCGTGTTTTTTTTAATGACCTTTCAGCCGGTCTTTTTGAATACGATGGAAAACGACTTACCAAAATGGCCGGATGTGAAAAATTGAAGGGAATGCAGATCTGGTCCATTCTACCTTTGTCCGGTACCGGCGATTTGATGATATGTACTTTAAACAATGGCGTTTTTCATTTTGATGGGAAAAAACTGGAGGAGTGGAATAGCCCGGTGAATGAATTTCTGAAAAAAAATCAAATATTTTGCGCTTCAACCCTAAGGGATAAGTATTATGTGGTTGGTACCATCCAAAATGGAGTTATTATCGTGGATGAACACGGCAACATCGTTCAGCATTTTCATAAGAAAAACGGATTACAAAACAATACCATTCTGAGCCTTTTTACGGACAGGTCTGATAATCTGTGGCTAGGGCTTGATAATGGAGTGGATTACGTCAATATCAATTCGCCGATTACCTTCCTTCAAAGTACTGAAGGGATTGGAGCCGGTTATTGTGCAATTGTTAAGGATGGAAAACTTTACCTGGGCACGAACCAGGGGCTGTTTGTGACCGACTGGCAAGGAAGCGGGCAAATCAGCAATTTCAGGTTGATACCCGGTACACTGGGTCAGGTTTGGTCGCTTGGGATTTTGGATGGCGTACTGTTATGCGGACACAACAATGGAACCTTTGTAGTCGAGGGGGAGAAGGTATTCAACATTGACCAAACTCCCGGCGGATGGAAATACCTTCAATTGAAAAAACATCCCGGTTTTCTTATTGGAGGAACTTATAGCGGATTGTCTTTGTTCCGTAAAGTAGGTAATCGGTGGCAATATCTCAAGCACATCTATGGGTTTAACGAGTCTTTCAGGGTCTTTGAAGAAGATGAGGAGGGTGATATCTGGATGAGCCACGGTTTCAAAGGGATTTTCAAAATCACACTCAACAATGAACTGGATTCAGTTCTCTCCTCGCGTTTTTATAATTCTAAGGATGGATTGCCAACCAATTATAACCTCAATGTTTTTAAAATAAAAAACAGAATTGTATTCACCTCAAAATATGGTGTTTATGAATACAATGCAAAAAATGACAATTTTGAAAAGTCGGTTTTTTTCAATCAGCTCCTTCAACCAATATCCGATATCTCCTATCTGAAAGAGGACAAGAAGGGCAATATCTGGTACATTGCCTGGATCAATTCAGTCAACAGGGCCGGATTGTTCAAACTAAAGGAGGACTTGCGTTATCAACATCTTTCCGCCCCTTTTGCAATCCTTTCAGGAAAATTTATCAGTGGTTTTGAATCGGTTTACGAATTTGGTGAAAATAATTATTTTTTGGGTACAGAAGAGGGCTTTGCGCACTACAGTCCGGGAATAGAGACCAATCTGAACCCTGAGTTTTCCGCCTATATTACCAAAGCTGTTGCATTGCATCAGGATAGTACTTTTTATCAGGGCAATAACTATTCTGCCAAAAACAGGAACCAGAACAGCGGGTACAATTTCCCATACAAGCGCAATGCTTTCAGGTTTATCTATTCATCTCCCATCTATGATAACCCAGGAAATATTGAATACAGTTACAAATTGTCCGGTTTCACAGATACCTGGTCGGATTGGAGTAGTTCGTTCATGAACGAATTTACCAATTTGCCGGAAGGCGACTTTGTTTTCATTGTAAAGGCGAGGAACCAGCTCGGTATTGAGAGCCTGACCGATCAGATTGAATTCAGTGTCTTACCTCCATGGTACAATTCTGCATTTGCTTACATCGTCTATTTCTTCCTGGGTCTGCTGCTGGTCCTTGTCTCCGTCTGGTTGATCTACCTGAGAATTGACATTTCGAAGCGAAAAGACCGTCTGAAACATTTGCAGGCTTATCGCCAGAAGGAGCAGGAATATGTGAGAAATGCCCTTATTGATGAGAAAAAAATCATCAACCTGAAGAATGAAAAGTTGAGGGCAGAAATGATCCATCGCGACAAGGAGCTTGCCAATCAGACAATGGACCTGATCAGGAAAAACAAATTTTTGCTGAACATTAAGGAGGAGTTATTGAAATTAAAGAGACCAAGCAATGATTTTGCGTTGAATGACAAAATAAACACCTTGATCGTGAAGATCGACAAGGATTTGGACCATAACAAACAATGGGAAGTATTTGAGTCGGCTTTTGACGAGGTACATGAGGATTTTCTTAACCGACTCAAATCCTCTTATCCAAACTTGACCCCCAAGGAACTTCGCCTGTGTGCCTACCTTCGACTCAATATTTCCTCCAAGGAGATAGCGCCCCTGATGAATATCTCGGTTAGGGGAGTAGAAATTTGCCGCTACCGCGTTCGGAAGAAACTGGACATTGAACGTGATACCAATATGACCAGTTTTATCATCAATTTTTAGTCATGATGAAATACAATATCTTAACATTCGCACTTTTGATGTATTATTTTATTTGAATAATTACTACTATATTATTTCATTGTCAAGTATATAATGATATTTTTGATGTAGTAGAGATGTATTAACAATTATTTGATGTTGTATTTTTGATGTAGTGAAAAATTGTTTGGTGTTCATAAGAAGTGTTAAAATTGCAACCAAATTCGAATACCGGGAATTTGTTTCCGGGGTAAATTAGGTTAATTAAATTCTAACATTTATTAAAATTTATGAAACAAACGATTTTTGCTCTTTTGTTTTTGTTAAGTTCTTTTGCACTATCTGCACAGGAACTTTTGGTAAAGGGTGTTGTCACCTCGGCCGACGATGGACAACCGATTCCGGGAGCGACTGTAGTCGTAAAGGGAAAAACGACCGGGATTATTACGAATCTCGATGGTGCTTACTCTTTAAAGGTACCTGGAAACGCGACACTCGTATTCTCTTTTGTTGGGTTAAAATCTCAGGAGATTGCTGTTAATAACAGAACTACAATCAATGTTGTTCTCGCATCTGCAACCGAAGCCATCGAAGAGGTGGTTGTGGTTGGTTACGGTACCCAAAAGAAAAGTGTTGTAACCGGTGCTATTTCGAGTGTGAAGGCAAAAGACCTTGAAAAGGTTTCGCCGGGACGTATCGACCAGGCTTTGCAAGGCCGTGTTTCCGGTGTTACCGTTGCGGCGAACTCAGGTCAGCCCGGTTCAAGCGCGACCATCCGGGTTCGTGGTGTCACTACATTCGGTGATGGAGGCAACAATCCATTATGGGTCGTTGACGGTGTGGTCGTCGATGCCGGCGGTATCGGATACTTGAATCAAAATGATATCGAATCCATTGAGGTATTGAAAGATGCCGCTTCCGCTGCCATTTATGGAACACGTGCAGCTACCGGTGTTATCATGGTAACCACTAAAAAGGGTGTTGCCGGTAAGATCAGCGTTAGTTACAATGGTTTCTATGGTACCTCTCAGCCTGCTAAAATTTTGAACCTTCTCAATGCTACCCAATACGGTGCATTGTTGAACGAAAGATCGGTTGCAGGTGGTGGCAATGTTATATTTCCGAACCTTGGAATTTTGGGTGTCGGTACCGACTGGCAAAAAGCTATTTTTAACAACAGCGCCAATCGCTACTCTCACGAATTAAGCGTTAGCGGCGGTAACGACAAATCTACTTTCTACCTGTCGTTTGGTATCAAGGATCAACAAGGTATTGTCGCATCCGATATTTCCAATTTCAATCAAAAGAACATCAGGTTAAACTCTACGCACAAAATTTCAAAAATTTTCACTTTCGGGGAAACAATTGGTTATACACATGAGAAACAGCTTGGTATTGGCAATACGAACAGTGAATTTGGCGGTCCGTTGAGTTCAGCTATCAATCTGGATCCAACTACGCCGCTGGTTGTAACTGATCCTGCGATAGCAAATGCGGCTCCTTACAGCGTTAACCCGGTACTCAGGGACGCAAATGGCTACCCTTATGGAATTTCTTCAATTGTAGGCCAGGAGATGACAAACCCGATGGCGTATATTCAGACACGTCTGGGCAACTATGGATGGTCAGATAACTTTGTCGGAAACGCTTACCTTCAGGCAGCCATTACAAAAAATTTGACCGTTAAATCATCTGCAGGTGCAAAACTTGCCTATTGGGGCGATCAGGGATTCAATCCGGTATTTTATTTGAGCGCGACTAACGCTGTTCTCAAAAACAATATCTACAAAAACAATTCGACTGTTTTCAACTGGAACGTTGAAAACACCATCAATTACACGAATACATTTGGAGACCATAATGTTAACGTACTTTTAGGCCAGGCTACTTATGTTGACAACCAGGGCGGAAGTTCAGGTGTTACCTTGTACAATCTTCCTATTACCAGTTACCAGGATGCATCCTACAATTTCAATATTCCGGATGCAACCAACAGGGTTGGAGGAGCTTCAGATTTTGTTCTGCACAAGATCACCTCACTATTTGCCCGTGTTAACTACAACTACAAAGAGAAATATCTTTTCACCGGAATTTACAGGCGTGATGGATCCTCGAGATTCGGCGCCAATAATAAATATGGTGTATTCCCATCTTTTTCTCTGGGTTGGGTTGTTTCAAAAGAGGATTTCTGGAAGGCCAATGAGATTGTGAATTCATTGAAGATCAGAGGTGGTTATGGAGTTGTGGGTAACGACGCCATTCGTGATTTTGGTTATCTGGCAACTGTTGGTGGTGGATTTAACTATACTACTGGTAATTCCGGACAGATTACTACTGGTTATGCTCCAGCTTCACTGGACAATCCGGATTTGAGATGGGAACAGACGGCACAAACCAACTTTGGATTTGATGCGAGACTTTTCAAAGCATTTACTTTGACTGCTGAATATTACAACAAGAAAACATCCGGTATTTTGAGACCTGTAACGATTCCGGGGTATGTTGGTGTTTCCTCTTCCCCGGTAGGCAATATTGCAGACATGGAGAACAGTGGATTTGAAGTGGAACTTGGTTATTCCAAAAAAATTGGTCAGGTCAATTTCTCTGCCAATGGTAACGTTGCTTATTTGAAAAACAAGGTAACCTACGTTGCCTCGGATGCCAATTACATTACCGGTGACGCATCATTCCAGTCTATGGGGGCAGTAACAAGAACCCAGGCCGGGCAATCATACAACTCGTTCTATGGATTCCAAACAGCAGGTATCTTCCAGAACCAGGCCCAAATTGACGCATACACAAATGCTTCAGGTGCCAAGATTCAGCCAAATGCAAAACCTGGTGATTTCAAATGGGTAGATACAGATGGTAATGGGGCAATTTCCGACCTTGATAAAACTTTTCTGGGAAGCAGTATTCCAAAATACACTTTTGGTTTGACGCTGAATTTTGATTATAAAGGTTTTGACTTGATGGCATTCGCCTCCGGTGCAGCCGGTAACAAAGTCTTCCAGGGGTTGCGCCGTTTGGACATCAGCAATTCCAACTGGCAGACAGTTGCCTTAAGTCGTTGGACAGGTGAAGGGACATCAAATACCTATCCAAGGTTGACAAGCAGCGACACCAACGGTAACTTTGGCAAAATGTCTAATTTCTACCTTGAGAATGGCGATTATCTGCGGCTGAAAGTATTGCAACTGGGATACTCACTTCCCAAAAACCTCATTGGTAAAATCGGTGCAAGCAAAGTTCGTTTTTATCTTTCCGGTGAGAACCTAATTACCTTTACCAAGTACACAGGTTATGATCCTGAAATTGGTGGCGGGGTATTCGGAATAGACAAGGGTGTCTATCCTCAGGCACGTTCTATAATGCTTGGCGTTCAATTACAATTTTAAAAAATCAGAGATATGAAAGTAAAGTTAATCAATTACTTATTCATAGCAGCGGCCATCATGTTTTCACTGGCTTCCTGCGATAAGGCATATTTGGATGTACAACCGAAAGGTCAGTTTCTTTCGGCGAATTACTATGCCGACAAAGATCAGGCGTATGCAGCCCTGGTTGGTGTTTACGACGTGATGCGTAAAAATTCGGGAGGTTTCGAAAACATGATCTCCATGATGAACGCAGGTTCTGATGATCAGTTTGCCGGGGGTGGTGGAGCTACCGATGGCGCCGGTATTCAGGGTTTTTCCAATTACACCCTCAACGCGGTGATTATGCCCGGAAGCTTCTGGAGCGATCATTATCAGGGAATTTTCAGGGCCAACACCTTGTTGTCCAAATTGTCAGGTTTAACGATGGACGCTGCCTTAAAAGCAAGATTTATTGCTGAGGCCAAGGCGCTCAGGGCATATTACTATTTTAATCTTGTCAGAATGTTCAAAAACATTCCATTGCTTCTGGACCCGCTGACAGCGACCAATATGTATGATGTTACCCAGGCAACCCCTGCCGCAATTTATACACAGATCGAAAAGGACCTGAATGAAGCCATTGCAGATCTGCCGGCAACCATTGCTGTTGCAACGGAAGGTGGTCGCTTAAACAAAGGTGCTGCACAAGCCCTGCTTGGTAAAGTATTTCTCTACGACAACAAGGCATCCCTGGCGGCAGCCCAACTGGCATTGGTTAACGGGACTCCCGGTGGAACCGGCCCATATGGAAACAGATTATTGGCCAATTTTAGCGACCTTTGGGTAACCAGCAATAAGTTCAATACTGAAGCAATCATCGAAGTAAGTCACAGCAGCGCCGGTAACTCCGATTGGGGATGGTGGGGCAGTGGCAGTGACGAAGGTAACTCCCTGAATGTTATGGTTGGCCCGAGAAGTTATTCCAGACCTGCCGGTTCAACAGCGGATGACCTGCCTTCCGGATGGAGCTTCAACGTATTTACCCAGGATTTCTATGATGCGATTAAACTGGATCCACGGTTTGGGGCTACGATCTTTGATCTGAAAGCACTGAAAGCCGCAGGAAAAGCTGACTACATCGCAGGATACATGGATACAGGTTATTTCCTGAATAAATTTCTTCCAAGACGTGCAGATGTTCGTACCGGTGGTGGCGCACTTGAGTTAAATTACAAGCAGGACACCTATGCCATTCGGTTGGCAGACACCTATCTTTTGGAAGCAGAAGCGCTGGGTTCTACTGGTGCAAGGGCCCAGGCTTTGCTGGATGCAGTCAGGGCCAGGGTCGGTCTTCCTTCCGTTCCTGTAAACCTCGCTGCTATCAAAGCTGAAAGAAGAATGGAACTTGCCGGTGAGGGTCATCGTTTCTTTGACCTGGTAAGATGGGGTGATGCAGCTGCAAAACTTGGAAGCCGAGGTTTTGTGGCCAGTAAGAACGAAATATTCCCAATTCCTTACAGGGAGTTGCAAGGAACTAAACTGGTTCAAAACCCTGGTTACAATTAATTAGCTATCTAAAAAATATACGAACATGAAGAAAATTACAATGATCTACAGCTTAGCATTGCTGGTTCTCATTTCAGCAACTGGTTGTACTTTAAAAGATGGAATCGACCAGGATGTATCCTTCTTAAAAACGGCTGTTTCCGCAAATGTCAATAAGATCTTTGATATCAAAAACGATAACTCAGGAAAGGTGACAATAACGCTGGCAGGCGAAGGTGTTACATCATTCCTGGTTGGCTTCGGACATGGAACAGGTTCAGGTGCTACTGCCACAGTACTTCCCGGTGGGAATACAACGCATGTTTATCCTGAAGGCTCTTACACCGTTTCTATCGCAACAAACGATATTGCAGGTAATAAAACCTCTACTACCTATCCACTGGTTGTTACCTACAGGGCCCCTGAAAATATCGCAGTGACACTCAATCAGTCGGTCCACAACCTGAAGGTAAAGGCCAAAGCTGATTACGCCGCATCGTTTATGGTTTATTTTGGTGATGTTGCCAATGAAGCTGGAACAGCTCTCGCAACTGGCGCTGAAATTTCGCATGACTATGCAACTTCAGGCAACTACAATGTAAGAGTTGTTGCATTGAGTGGTGGCGCTGCCAAATCGGAGAAAACGACTGCCATCGTTGTTACAGATCCTTTCGGATTGCCGATTACTTTTGACAATGCTTTTGTAAGCTATTTCTTTGGCACTTTTGGGGACGGACAGCAGTTTGCAACTGTAGCAAATCCTAGTGCAACCGGATTGAATACGAGTGCAAAAGTGGGTAAATTAACCAGAGGCGCCCAGGGATGGAGTGGAACGTACAGTCCATTAAATGTTCCTATTGATTTTGCAACCGGCAAGAAGATAAAGGTTTTGGTTTACAATCCGGATCCTGCACTTGTGGGTAAAAAGCTGAATGTAGAGTTGGAATGGGCAGTTGGTGGAGTTCCCTCCAATGGCGTTGCTGTATTAAAGATGCCTTTGACAACCTCAGGTGCCTGGGAAGAACTGGTGTTTGATTACAGTGGTATTGCAGGTATACCGGCCGGAACAAAATTTACCCAGCTCGTACTTCGTTTCAACGATTCAGCCAATGGAGCAGGTGCTGTAATTTATGTTGATAATTTTAGATTAACCAATTAATAATTTAGATATGAGAAAAACATTCAAATACCTTTTGGGTGTAATAATGGTATTTAGCATTCATTACAGTTGTACAAATACCAGCTATTCATTAGGAGACCTTACTGCCCCATCCAATATTGCGATCACAGCAGAAGTCGTTGGAGCCACTACTGCAAGTCCTTCCGGCGATGGTTCGGGTGATGTAAAAATCTCCGTAACAGCCAAGGACGCGCTCTCTATCAAAGTAGACTATGATGCGAATACTCCTTTGGATTTGGTCTATTTGTCAACAGGTTCGGTAACTAAAAAGTATACCGCTCTTGGTCTTAACACCTATACGATCACCGCGGTAGCATATGGCAAAGGTGGTACATCCTCTACTTTAACAAAGAATGTTACTGTCAGAAGCGATTTTACCGTTGCTCCAAACATCGTATCCAGTTTAACCAATGGCACCTCCAGGACCTGGGTTGTTGACAAAAGTGTAGCCGGTCATTTTGGTGTAGGACCATGGTCAAATAGTTCTGCCGGGCCGGAATGGTGGGCAGCCGGAGTGAACGAGAAAGTTGCATGTTGTAACTGTTTCTATACAACGACTTTTACTTTTACCAAAGTTGCTGCTACCGGTACATACACCCTTCAGGTAACCAGTCCTGATGGCGTATTCACGAAAACAGGTTCTTTGACAGCTATTCCTGGTATTCCTGGTTCCGGGGGAGAAGGATGTTACAGCTATTCCGGTGGAACCAGCGCTTTCACCTTTGGTCCGTCGACTACCGGTATTCCTGCTTCAGCCCCTTCTACCAAGACTGCGATAAACGTAGCAGGAAATGCTGCATTCATTGGATACGGTTCACTTCAGAATGAGTATGAAATTATGGTTATCACCCCAACTTACATGTATCTAAGGGCTCAGGGAACTGAGACAGGCAATGCCTGGTACCTGAAGTTGAAACCGATTAATTAGATCCTCTAACCTGAAGTAGGTTAGTAATAATCTGCTTTACAATTAATAAAAATGGAGGAGGTACTACTCCTCCATTTTTATTCCATTATTCTTAGAAGTAATACAGCTTCATGATACCGCAAAAGATATTTTCAAGTATTTCTACAGCCATTTTGTGTCTCATCTTAATTTCCTGTAGTAAAAATAGCGATACTACTCCTGCACCGAATCCAGGTCAAACTGTTCTGCCAGAAGTTAGTGTACTGAATGTTAGTCAGCCAATTACTGCAAACAGTACCACATTGCAGTTTTATATCAACTTGAATAAATCATCGAATTTGGCAGTTTCCATGGACTATTCCTTGGTTGATGGTACCGCTGTATCGCCGAAAGATTATATTTCTGCTTCTGGCACCCTTACCATCCCGGCAGGAAAAGTTCAGGCAACAGTTGATGTACAGGTCAACGGTGATGCAACCAATCTTCGGAGGCCAAATGTTCAATTTGCCCTTCAGCTTAGCAAACCTGTACAATGCACCTTGTCGACAACCACAGCATATGCCATGATATTGACGGAAGATGGTACATATTTGCCGACCGATAACTCAGGTTACGCTACGCCAACGACCTATCCCGGTTATACTTTGGTTTGGAGTGATGAATTTTCAGGAAGTACTTTGGATCTCAATACCTGGACCCAGGAAATTGGTAACGGAAGCGGTGGTTGGGGTAACAATGAGCTTGAGTATTATACCAATAGCACTAAAAACTGTTTCCTTTCTAACGGAAACCTCATCATCGAAGCGCGCAAAGAAGCCATTGGTGGATTCAATTATTCTTCCACGCGGATGAAAACCCAAAATAAAAAGACTTTCAAATTTGGCCGGATTGATATTCGTGCCAAGTTGCCTGTCGGGAAAGGTATTTGGCCCGCACTGTGGATGCTGGGGTCAAACATCACATCTGTTGGATGGCCGGCTTGCGGCGAGATGGATATCATGGAATTGATTGGAACCTATCCCGGTAGGGTGAGTGCAACTATGCATTGGAAACCTGCCGCCGGAGCGCATGCACAAAGTGGGAAAGATTACAATTTGATGTCAGGCGATTTTTCACAACAATTTCATGTTTTCAGTATGGTCTGGATGCAGGATCTTATCAAATGTTACGTGGATGACAATCTCTATCTTACGGTGACGAGCACTGATGTTGGTGTAGCAAATTATCCTTTCAATGCTGACCAGTTTTTTATATTTAATGTAGCTGTAGGCGGTAATTGGCCTGGTCCGCCAGATGCCACAACCCCGTTCCCGCAAAGAATGTTTGTCGATTATGTCAGGGTATTTCAATAAATAACAAAGCCCAGGTTTATCATTTTTTCCCGATTTATACCAGAAATAAAGATTTGAATATGTGTTCCCCTAATTTTTACCGAATCAATGGTTGGCTGATGATTATCCTCCTCATCTTGCTAGTCGTCTGTTGTGATAAAGGTAAAAAAGAGGTAGTTACACCCCCGGTTATTTCTCCAATAACAGATCCTGGAGGGACTACCAAAAGTGAAGTGCAATTTTGGCTTACCAATCCTGATCAAATGATCTATCTGAAGAAGCAAAATACTGTCATGAATTTTAGCAGCTCTTCAAACTACAATCCATCGATATTGGTCGATACTATTCAAACTTTTCAGACCATGGACGGATTCGGGTTTGCATTGACGGGAGGTAGTGCATATCTGATCAATTCATTGTCATCTGCCGATAAAATTTCCTTGCTGAATGAACTTTTTACGTCAGACAGCACTTTTATCGGAATTAATTATTTGAGGGTCAGTATCGGTGCCTCAGACCTGGATGCAAAAGTTTTCTCTTACGATGATATACCTTCCAATCAGACTGATCCCCAGTTGCTAAATTTCAGTATTGATCCCGATAAGGTCAACCTTATTCCAATTCTCAAATCCATTGTGGTACTTAATCCCGGAATTAAAATTTTAGGGTCCCCCTGGTCTGCACCGGCCTGGATGAAATCCAACCAAAGCATGGCAGGTGGAAGTTTAAAACCAGAATACTACAGTACATATGCCAATTATCTGGTTAAATACATCAAGGCAATGGAAGCCCAAGGTATTAAAATTGATGCCATTACTCCCCAAAATGAACCATTGAACCCCAATAACAACCCCAGCATGGTTATGACGGCCACAGAGCAGGCCGAGTTTGTTAAAACACATTTGGGACCAGCCTTTCAAGCTGCGGGGGTTAGTACCAAGATCATCGTATACGACCACAATTGTGATGTACCCTCTTATCCGCTGACTGTTCTTAACGATGCAAATGCAAGAAAATATGTGGATGGTTCTGCATTCCATCTCTATGCCGGTGATATAAGCGCCCTGACCCAGGTTCACAACGCCTATCCTGATAAGAACGTCTATTTCACGGAGCAATGGGTTGGCGGTCCCAGTAATTTTGCAGGTGACCTGAAATGGCACGTCAAAAACCTCATCATTGGGGCATCGCGTAACTGGAGCAAGAATGTGATTGAATGGAATCTGGCTTCAGATCCTAATTATTACCCCCACACAACCGGCGGATGTTCAACATGTTTGGGCGCCCTTACCATAGGAACCACAGTGAACAGAAACGTTGGTTATTACATCATAGGTCATGCGTCCAAATTTGTAAAGGCCGGATCCGTGCGTATTGCCTCAAACAATGTGGGCAGCTTGTCCAATGTTGCATTCAAGACCCCTGCAGGGAGAAAAGTTTTGATTGTTCTCAACGAAGGAAATACATCCCAAACCTTTAATATTCAGTTTAATGATTTGATAGCGACCACTTCACTTGCCGGGGGAGCGGTAGGAACATTTAGTTGGTGAAGCATTTTTTTAGAACAACCCAAATTGAATAATTATTTAAAATTCAAATAAAATGAGTTCATATAAATTATCGGTTTTATTGAGTCTGATTCTCTTGGCATCATTTGCAATTTCTTGCAATCATTCCGAGAAAAAGAGTGATAAAATTGAAGAGAGGGTAGAACAACTGCTTGCAAAAATGACGTTGGATGATAAAATTGGTCAAATGACCCAGGTCGATCCCGGTTTTGCCGGTGGTGATGAACAATTGAAAAAATCGGTCAGGGATGGACGTTATGGATCTATCCTGAACTTATGGGGCGTTGAGAAAGTGAATGAAATACAGAAAATTGCTGTTGAAGAGAGCAGGCTGGGCATTCCTTTGCTGATCGGCAGGGATGTCATTCATGGATACAGGACTATTTTCCCAATTCCGCTTGGAATGGCAGCCTCCTGGAATCCGGAGGCGGTCAAAAAGGCATTTCGTATTTCAGCCATTGAGTGTTCTTCGCAAGGTATTAAATGGACTTTTGCCCCAATGATCGATATTACATGGGATCCCAGATGGGGCAGGATCGCAGAAGGATGCGGGGAAGACCCCTATCTGGCTTCAACCTTGTCTGAAGCCATGGTGGAGGGAATTCAGGGGGAAAATCTTACAGACCCCACCGCTGTTGCCGCATGCGCTAAGCATTTTGCCGGATATGGTTTTTCAGAGGGAGGCCGTGACTATAATACCACCTATATTACCGAACCGGTCATGCGTAACGTGGTACTGAAACCATTCAGGGCTGCCAAAGAGGCCGGTGCCCTCACATTTATGTCCGGATTTAATGATTTGAACGGAGTTCCGGCTACCGGTAATGAATTTTTATTGAGGCAGATATTGCGCGAGGAGTGGGGATTTCAGGGCATGGTTGTGAGCGACTGGTCTTCTGTTTCGGAGATGATCTCCCACGGGTTTTGTGCCAATGAGAAGGATGCTGCATACAAGGCGCTAAAGGCAGGGGTGGATATGGAAATGTCCAGTTTTACTTATGCCGGCAACTTAAAAACACTCCTGAAGGAGGGAAAAATTGACGAGAAGCTGGTTGATGATGCCGTTCGAAATATTTTGAGGGTAAAGTTTAAACTTGGTTTGTTTGAGAACCCATACACCAATCCTGAGGCCCAAAAGCAACTACTGAATCCGGAATTTCTGGACCATGCACGTGAATTAGCCAGCGAAAGTGCCGTTTTACTCAAAAATATGGATAAAACCTTGCCACTTTCAACCAAAATACATTCTGTAGCTGTCATTGGTCCGCTTGCCGATTCCCCGCGTGACCAGATGGGAACCTGGGTTTTCGACGGTAAGGCTGAAAACTCTGTTACCCCGTTAACGGCTATCAAAGCGATATTAGGAACCGATAAAGTGAATTTTATCAAAGGATTGCAATACAGCCGCGACAAAAATAAAGGAGAGTTTGCTAAAACAGTGGCATTGGCCAGGCAATCTGATGCGATTGTCTATTTTGGCGGCGAAGAGTGGATTTTGTCCGGGGAAGGACAGTGCCGGGGAGAAATCAACTTGCCGGGTGCCCAGGATGAGCTGATCGAAGCGTTGGCAAGTGTTGGAAAACCACTTATTGTGGTTGTTATGGCCGGTCGTCCCCTGGCGATTGGAAATGTACTTGCAAAGGCCAATGCAGTATTGTATGGATGGCACGGTGGATCGATGGCCGGACCTGCTTTGGCAGACCTGATCTTTGGGAAAGAATCACCTTCAGGGAAATTACCGGTGACGTTTGTGAAAGGTTCCGGGCAGATTCCATTTTATTACTACCACAACAATACCGGCAGACCTGCTTCGTCCAGAAACTGGACTCCAATGGATAGCATTCCGGTAGTCAATCCCCAGACTTCGCTTGGATACAAATCATTCCAGCTTGATTATGGGTTTACGCCGCTTCTGCCATTTGGATTTGGTTTGAGTTATACCACATTCAGCTATTCAGATCTAAGGTTGTCATCCATGTCCATGACGAAATCGGGATCTATTGAAGTGAAGGCCAATGTTGCCAACTCAGGGGATATGGATGCCGATGAAATCGTCCAACTGTACATTCGCGACAGGGTAGGTTCCATAACCCGTCCGGTCAAAGAACTAAAAGGATACAAACGGGTCGCCATCAAACAGGGTAAAAATGTTGAGGTTGTCTTTAATATAGAGGCAAAGGACCTGGAATTTTTTAATGGCAAAACCAATGTGATCGAACCTGGTGAATATGATGTTTGGATTGGGCCCAATTCGGCAGAAGGTTTACATGGAGAGTTCACGGTTCATTGAGCCGATTTTTATTCGTGCCCATTGTGTTTCACTTTGAGTACTTCGCGGTGATTTATAAATATTTAAACACAGAGGTGTCACAAAGGAAAACAGAAAGGATTCGCTAAGGGATTAGTATTAATATTAACTTAAATATTCCAATCATGACCATGCGCTTAATTAATATGCTGTTATTCGTCTTTCTTTATAGCGGAATTGCGAATGCACAATCAAAATCCGTTACAGTACCTCAGGACATGAAGTACAGATTGGTTTGGAGCGATGAATTTGATTACTCGGGTCCGCCGGATTCTAAGAAATGGAGCTTTGACGTGGAGGGAAATGCATCTGGTTGGGGCAACAATGAGGCTCAGTACTATACCAAAGACCGGATTCAAAATGCTGTAGTGAAGGATGGATGCCTTCATATTATCGCTTTGAAAGAGGACTTTCAGGGTAAAAAATATACATCGGCAAGATTAAGAACAGCAACCAAGGGTGATTGGCTGTACGGCCGGATAGAGATCAGGGCAAAGTTGCCTGATGGAAGAGGCATGTGGCCGGCAATCTGGATGTTGTCAACAGATTGGAAATATGGCGGTTGGCCAGCCTCCGGTGAAATTGATGTCATGGAGAATGTGGGTTACGATCCTTACGTGATCGTTGCTTCTGCACATACCAAATTGTACAACCATGTTCAGGGTACTCAAAAAAACAACAAGCTGACGATCCCCGACTGTTATTCTAATTTTCATGTTTATGCAGTCGATTGGGAAGCTTCAGAATACAGGGTGTTTGTGGATAACCAGCTCTATTTTACCTTCAAAAATGAGGGTACAGGTTTTAAAGCCTGGCCTTTTGATCAAAAATTTCATCTGATATTAAATGTTGCCGTTGGCGGTAACTGGGGCGGAAAAAAGGGGATTGATGACTCGATATTTCCTCGAAGCATGCAGGTTGATTATGTAAAAGTGTACCAAAAACAATAAGTTTAAAATGAAATTCTCATAAGCGTTTATTCAAATCTACCGAGAACAAATTCGTGGGTTTCCATGCGACTTTAAAAAACTAAAAAAAGTATGAAAAATTGTCGGAACATCCTTTCTCTTCTTTTGATAATTCTTTTTGTTTCATCAGGTGCAAAGGCTGGTATCAGGAAGGGACCTGAGGGGAGAACGAAAAAGGAGTTGCAATTTTGGCTGACTGATCCATCAGCTGGCATCTATTTTCAAAATCAACCCTGTTCGGGTCTTCTTGGCTCGCCCGTCAAAGGGAATTCGGTTATTGAGGTGGATGTAAGTCAAAGCTATCAGACCATGGATGGATTTGGAAATTGTCTGACCGATGGAAGCGCTATTTTGCTTACCAGGATGAGTTCCGCAGCTCGTAGTGCCTTGCTGAAAGAGCTTTTTGGATGGGATAAAAACAATATTGGAATCAGTTATTTGCGCGTTTCGATAGGCGCATCCGACTTGAGTGAGTATCCCTATACTTACGATGATCTTCCCGAAGGGCAATCAGATATGGATCTTAAGAATTTTTCGCTGGATCCGAACCGAAAAGATTTGATCCCGGTTTTGAAACAGATCCTAAAAATCAATCCCTCGATTAAAATTCTTGGTTCACCATGGTCAGCCCCAACCTGGATGAAGACCAACAACAATTTCAAAGGTGGTAGCCTGCGCAAAGAGTGTTTTCAGGTCTATGCAAAATATTTTGTGCGTTACATTCAGGATATGAAAAAGGAGGGAATTCCCATCGATGCCATCACCATTCAGAATGAACCGCTGCATCCCGGAAATAATCCCAGCATGTACATGACTGCTGAAGACCAGGCCCTTTTTGTCAAACAGGACCTTGGACCGGCTTTCCACGCAGCAGGCTTAAAGACAAAAATTATCGTTTATGATCACAACGCCAATAAGCCCATCTATCCGCTGACCATACTGCGCGATCCGGAAGCCGCCAAATATGTGGATGGATCGGCTTTTCATCTGTACGAAGGAACAATCGATGCCCTTTCGGATGTGCACAAGGAGTTTCCGAACAAGAATCTCTATTTCACCGAACAATGGATCGGATCGCCGGCAAATTTTCCCGGAGACCTTGCCTGGCATACCAAGACGCTTATCATTGGCGCTAGCAGGAACTGGTGCAAAAATGTGCTGGAATGGAACCTGGCTTCGGATCCGGATTGCAACCCGCACACGGTGGGTGGCTGCGACAGGTGCCTGGGTACCATCACCCTGAACGGCGACCAGGTAACCCGGAATCCTGCCTACTATATTTTGGCCCATGCAGCCAAGTTTGCAAGGCCGGGATCTGTCAGAATAGCTTCAGGTTTTGTTGAAAATTTACCCAATGTTGCTTTCAAAACAGCAACCGGAAATATTGTACTGATTGTACTCAATGAATCGAAAGAAACAAAGAAATTCTTCATTTCCGGTATGGGGAGTGCAATCGAAGCGGAGTTGGGAAAAGGCGCGGTAGGTACTTTTGCCTGGTGATGGATTCGGACCCTGACTCAACCCTCGTAGCTTTTCCGGTATTTTTGCATAAGTTCGTTGCGCAGTTCAAGCAAATTGGCAGAGATTCCAACCTTAAAAATATGCGGCATCACAAAACGCTTGTGCTCTTCGGGTAAGAGTTCAGCCCTTTTGGTGAGGTAGTGATGGCATTCCTGTGGTGTTGGCATGGGATAAACAGGTAATCCATTTTCATAGACGAGTCGCAGCAATTGTTCCCTTTTCAGGTGTGCTACCGCTGTTTTTTTGTCCGGTTGGGCAGGATGATAAAGCCATTCACAATGCCCGGGCAATTCATTGTCCAACAGGATTCCATCCCGATAGATATTTCCCTCTTCATCGTAAAACCGCCAAAGCATTTTCTTTCCCGGAAGGGTATTCTTCTCGATGTTTTCAGAGATTTTCATGCTTGGGTTTCCGGCGCTTTCGCAAAGTTTGTAAACACCATCGAGCGAAGCATCAGGTTTCCCGGTAACCAGTTCCGTGCCAATCCCAAATCCGTCAATTGGTGCCATCTGGTCCTCCAGACTGTTGATGACCCATTCGTTTAGCTGGTTGGATACAAGGATCTTAACATAGGATAAACCCTCTTTGTCCAGCATTTTTCTTGCCTTTTTGCTGAGGTAGGCAAGGTCTCCGCTATCAAGACGGATTCCTGCCAGTTTTTCTCCTTCAGCTTCCATCTCTTTGGCCACCAAAATGGCGTTGGGAAGGCCGCTGCGAAGTGTGTCATAAGTATCAACCAGTAAGATTGAATTTTTTGGATTGAATTTCGCGTAAGTCCGAAAGGCTGTGAGCTCACTATCAAAACTCTGGACCCAGCTGTGGGCCATAGTGCCCGACACAGGAAGACCGTACATGAATCCTGCTTGCACATTTGATGTTGAGGAGGCCCCGCCAATGATGGCAGCCCTGCTTGCCATTAATCCGCCAAATCCGTGTGATCTTCTCAATCCGAAGTCGGAGAAATTCTTGCCATTGGCAGCCAGTTTCATCCGAAAGGCCTTGGTGGCGATCAACGATTGAAAATTGAGGATATTTAACAGCAAAGTTTCAATTAACTGGGCTTCCGGCAGAGTCGCCTCAATGCGGACAATGGGTTCATTGGGGAATACCAGTTCCCCTTCGCGTACGGAGAAGATCTTCCCATTGAAACGAAAATGTCTAAGGTGTTCCAGAAAATCGGGCTTTAAACCAAGCTTTTGCAGATAATCGATTGCCTCTGCACTGTATGTGAAAGATTGCAACTGTTCCAGAAAATCTGCCAGGCCGGCAAAAACCAAAAATCCTCCTTTGAAAGGATTGCTACGGAAAAAATAGTCGAAAACGGCAGTCTCCTTATGTTTACCTGCATAAAAATAGCCCTGCGCCATCGAAAGCTCATAGAAATCCGTATATAAGCCATTGATATGCACAGGTTGATCCGTCATGCTATCTCTCTATCGTTTGGGAACGGTTGGGACCAACTGAGACAATGGTTACAGGAACCTTCAGGTAATCCTCAATAAATTTAATGTAGTGGTTCAGCGCTTGCGGGAATTTGGAGGTTTGATCCACACCTGTCAGGTCTGTTTGCCAGCCTTCAAGTTCTTCATAAACAGGACTTACCTGACCATCAATTTCGTTGGGAAAATTCTTGGTTAATTTTCCATCGATCGAATAGGCGGTGCATATTTTGATGGTTTTGAACTGATCCATCACATCCGCTTTCATCATAATGAGATCAGTAACTCCATTGATCATGATGGCATAGCGAAGCGCAACGAGATCCAGCCAGCCGCAGCGTCGTGGCCTCCCTGTCGTGGATCCGAATTCGTTGCCGATTTTGCGCAAGGTTTCGCCGGTTTCATCCAGCAGTTCAGTAGGGAAGGGGCCGCTGCCAACCCGTGTGCAATAGGCTTTAAAAATCCCGTACACTTTTCCAATCTTGTTGGGGGCAATACCCAGACCAGTGCAGGCGCCTGCGGTAATGGTGTTGGACGAGGTAACGAAGGGATAAGAGCCAAAATCGATGTCGAGCATGGTGCCCTGGGCGCCTTCCGCAATGATGCTCTTTCCTGCCAGAAGCTGGTCGTTGATAAAGTGTTCGCTGTCGATCAGTTGAAACTGCTTGATCACTTCAATCCCCTCAAACCACTCTTTTTCGTAATCGCTAAGCGCTTGTTTGTAGTCGAAATTGTAGAATTTTGTCAGCAATTCGATGTGCTGTGCAACTCTTTGGTCGTATTTTTCCTGGAAATTGCTGAGAATATCCCCGATGCGTAACCCGTCCCTGCCAATCTTATCCCGGTAGGTGGGACCGATTCCTTTGAGTGTAGATCCTATTTTTGAAGCGCCTTTTGCCGCCTCGGATGCCGCATCGAGCAGGCGGTGGGTTGGCAGGATCAGGTGGGCTTTTTTCGAGATGTAGAGCGTTTTGGTAAGGTCGAATCCAATGTTTTTCAGCGATTGGATC
>Ga0172379_10001425_pt1 | contig 47486 bp, 45 predicted proteins | sample GrowelOW334metaG_FD_119756 | JGI IMG/M metagenome (GOLD analysis project Ga0172379, IMG submission 119756) | Groundwater microbial communities from an aquifer near a municipal landfill in Southern Ontario, Canada - Groundwater well OW334 metaG | ecosystem: Environmental > Aquatic > Deep...
CGGTTCGGGGTTGCACCCCGAACCGAAACGTTTGAAATGTCTTACTGCTTTCGAATTACATAAATGATCAGGGCAAAATCACAAACGTTTCGGACCGAGGTGCAACCTCGCTCCGGCGACGAAACGTTTCGAAACGGGGTACAACCCCGTTCCGGCGACAAAAATTAGAAATTGGAAATTTTTATTCACAAAAAAACAGCATTCCATCGAGCACTGTTTTTTATCCTTAATTTTATTTTACTCTTTCCCCTTCTGAAATCCCGTAAACGCTTTCAATATTTCGAGCGGGACAGTGAACACTACGGTATTTGACTGATCACTCGAAATGTCGTTGATGGATTGGAGGGTTCGGAGGTGCATGGCTCCGGGAATGGCGGAAAGTTTTTCCGCGGCATCAGCCATGTTTTGGGCTGCTGCGAGTTCTCCCTCGGAGTTGATGATGACTGCGCGCTTTTCTCTTTCCGCTTCGGCTTGTTTTGCTATCGTGCGCTCCATGGACTCCGCGAGGAAAATATCTTTCAGTTCAACATTATTCACTCGAAGCCCCCATGCCTCCGATTCTTTCTCGATGATCTCTTTGATACGGTCGGCGATCTTTTCACGGCTGGAAAGAAGCTCGTCGAGCGTCACTTCACCGACGATATTCCTCATGGTGGTTTGCGCATACTGCGAAATGGCGTAATAAAAATTTTCCACTTCAATAATCGCTTTTTCCGGTCCCAACACCTTATAATACAAGACGGCATTAACGGTTACTGACACGTTATCGCGCGTGATGGCTTTTTGATCGGCAATATCGACCGCCTTAACACGCATGTCGACGTTGCGATAGGTTTGGAATATCGGAATAATAATTCTCCATCCCGGCTCCATAATTCCCGTGTAGCGTCCCATGGTAAATTTAACCCCCCTCTCGTATTGATTGATCTGTTTCAAGCTCACTACCAGAAAGACAAAGACAATCAATAATAGTGTAAAAAATCCGTCCATAAAAATATTTTTTATTTATAATTTATCACTGTCCATTTTTTCCAGACGAACACACGCCGCGCCGTATACTGTACCAAATCGGCCATAAGTTTCCTCGTCCGTTCCGTCGCTTTTCATCAAGCCATTCAAATATTGCTGAACTTCTATGGTTAAATTCAACAATTCTTCTCTGCTCATTTCCTCCATTCTTCTATCGAGTAAATTTTCGTCTTTTTTGAGCTCTTCTTTTGTACACCCTTCCAAAAGCGCCTCTACCTGCGCCGACAAAGCGTTGTTTTCGTTTCTTTCATTATTCGCCAACGACGGACCTTCAAAATGATTCATAAAAAATTGTTTTAAACTTTTAATTTTTTATTCGGATACAGTTTATTATACGTGTTTTTATTTACAAACTCCAGCCCCGAAACCGCCATTTCGCCGTTATGCCCGTTATTAAGGTTTATTTTGAGCGAACCCCAAGCGTTTCCACCCGTTTCGCCGGGGTCTAATTTTTTTCGATCCGACACTCGGACATCGTTGTTGATAAAAGTGGTATTGGTCATCAAATTATTTTTTTGAAATTCACCGACATCCTGCACCCCTTCCTGTCTGCTTACGTGTCCATGCACAACAATGTCAATTCCGAGTTTTTCGAGCAATTCTTCTGTTTCTTTTCCATTTTTCAGATAGTAATCTTTCGGAAGAACCTTCCAAAACAACGGATGTTCCCCGTCGCTTCCGTCAGATTTTGCATACGAAAAACGTTTGAGTTTTTCGTGATTTCCGGATATTGACTCTCTCATCGCTTCACGAAATTGTTCGTTTATCGCTTTAATACCTTCTTCCCTTGAACCATGAGAGAGTATTTCTCGTAAAAGCTCGATTGTCGGATACCCGTGAATAAATAATATCGGACCTTCGCTGCTCACAACCGACATTTTGGCGATAAATTCTCTTTTTGATCCAACTTTTTCCGGAGGCTCGTTTTTTCCGAGCGTATAACTTATCTCGTGGTTACCGGCAAGAACTTCAACGGAGCAGGTTTCCGGCGCGGTCTCCTTCAGATGAAAAATATATTCCAGACTTTTTTTCTCCGGTTTTTCTTTGTTTATGACATCGCCGGTATGAATGATGCGAATATTATGCGCCTTCTTTTTCCACTCTCCGTCTTTATCAACAACATCATGAAGATGAAGATTTCGCTTTATCGCTTCCGTGTCATTATGAGTATCGGTAATCGCAATAATTTCCATTTCCCCCGGTCCGTTTTCCTTCGCCTCGCCGTAGCTGAGAGCGGAGGCGGGCTTCGCCTCGCCGTAGCCTTTAATGGAGGCGGACAGAGCGTTCTCGTTAGGCAATATACTATTATACAATATTTTTTCCATTGTTTCATTCTAGCATAAACAAACAAAAAATAGAAAAAGACCCCGCGCGCGAACGTGCAGGGTCATTATTGAGAGTTTATCGGACTTTATACATCCAGATCATTTCTCCATCGTCGACACGATTTAAGACAAAACCGAATTTCTTAAGCAGAGCTTTTGCTTTCCAGTTGATTATTGTCGTATATGCGATAATCTCCATTTTTAACCGCGTTTTCTTTTTACGGTATGATGCTTCCGAAAGCAGTCCTTCCATCAGTAGCGAACCGATCCCGCGGCTTTGATACTCGTCGGAAATAACATGAGAAACATCATATGTACCTTCAGAAAAACACGGTGAATCATCTCTGTTATCTAATGTCCCAATCCCGACAATTTCTCCATCATGGAGAGCGATAAGCTGGAAATGCGTTTTCGGGTCGAGATCACATTCCGGAAATATCCAATCATCGGTGATAGAATAGTGCTTGCTCAAGCTATATCCGAAACGCGCGTGAAAAGTTTCCTCGCTTAAACTATCATAAAAACTTTTAAGCAGTTTCGCATCGTCATGACAAAGCGGACGAATTTCAATGACCGCACCGGTCTTATCCGTTCGCAAAGTTTTCATTTGCTTTGAAATGGTTGGAGGATAATCCGCGCGTCGAGGGCGACAATCTTATAATTTCCCGCTTTTCCGGAAACTATCAGCGGGTTGATATCGACTTCTTTTATCTCAGGATGTGTTTCCACAAAATAAGCGAAGGCCACGAGAATATCTTCGAGTTTTGCCATATCGACGCACTCGTATTCATTTCTCCAGCCTTTTTCAAGGATTGCAGATATTTTTGTTTTCCTTATCAGATTTTCCGCTTCGGATTGGTTCATTGGAAGGATTGAAAGCGCCGTGTCTTGCCGGTACTCCATCATGGTGCCGCCTTCTCCGAAGAGAACGACTTTTACACCCGACGGATCGACCGTTGAACCCATGACGACTTCAACCCCTTTGGCTGTTTCCATCGGTTGAATGTTAACACCTTCGAAATGTTCCGATGGAACAGCGTTATGAATATCCTGAAACGCTCTTCGTACATCATCGCTGTTTTTCAGGTTAAGCTTAACGCCGCCTGAGTCCGACTTATGCGTCATCGTTGTGGAGTTTAGTTTGAGAACAACAGGATAACCGATAATATTAGCAAAAAGTTCGGCCTCTCTTTCGCAGTAGGCAATATGAGTATTCGCTACCGGAATGCAATATGAACCGAGAATTTTTTTCGCTTCATATTCCGTCAATGTTGTTCTTCCGGAATCGAATATGCTTTTGAGGAGCATATCCGCGCTATTTTTCAGGTCCGCACAATCAGAACCGCGTCTTAGACAATCGCGGCAAATAAACGTTTCTCGGCATGCTTTTTCATCCTTATCCAATTCTTCCTGTCTCTTTGCCAATTTCGCAAAAATTCTTGCAGCGGTATCAGGCTTGTTATAAACCGCCAATCCCGCTTCCTCAAAAATTCTTCTCGCTCCTTTGACGGATTCTGAACCGGTGAAGCTCACCATGATCGGTTTATCGGGATATTTCTTTCCTTCTTCGATAATGATGTGCGCAATGGTCGTCGGGTCGGACATGGCGAGAGGTACGTACGTAATGAGTACGCCGTCGCTTTCCGGTTCGGCAAGTGCGGCTTCTATCGCGATACGATATCGTTCCGCCGGTGCGTCTCCGATAATATCAATCGGATTTCCACGGCTCCAGGTCACAGGCATATATTTGTTTAGGACGTCAAGCGTTGTTTGAGATAATATCGACAATTTTCCGCCGTGCAATTCCAATTGTTCGGATGCAAGCACGACCGGTCCGCCACCGTTCGTCAGAACGACCAGCCTATTTCCTTTTGGAAGAGGCTGTTTGGCAAATTCAAGAAAGTCATCTGCTTCGGCGAGATCCTCGGCGACGATGATTCCCGCTTTTCGGCATATCTCGAGAAATACTTTATGGTTGCTTGCCGACGCTCCGGTATGAGATGCGGCGGCTTTGCTTGCCGCTTCCGTTCTCCCCGCCTTAAGCGCGACAATGAGTTTTTTTCGTCCCACTTCTCGCGCGGCCGTAATGAGATCCGCGGCATTTTTTCCGGCGGATTCAAAATACAAAAGTATGGCCTTGGTCGGGTCATGATCTCCATACAAACGGATCATTTCGCCCCACGTGACGTCGATCATAGAACCGACCGAAGCGACGCGGGAAACTTTCCCGATCGTATCGAGCGGATCGCATACGATACCGCCGCTTTGGCTTATGTAACCTATATAGCCGCCGCCTGCGAGTACTCCGCGCGAAAATGTTCCGTTCAAATATTCGCTGAAGACGCCGAAACAGTTCGGACCGCAAAGGCGAACGCCGCCTTGTTTCGCGATGTCCGCGACTTTTTGCGCAAGGATAATTCCTTCCGCACCCATTTCCTGAAATCCTGCCGCAAAAACGACAGCGGCGGGGATCCCGGCATCCGCGCATTCTTGCACGATATCCTCGACGGTAGTTGCCGGAGTGGCAATTATGGCAAGGTCCGGTACGGTCGGCAAAGCTTGTACCTTCGCGTAAGCTTTCTTTCCGAGTATATTAGCGCCTTCTTTTGCGCGTTTCGGATTGATACAATAGATGTGCCCTGCATAGGTCGCACTTACATTTTCCAATATGGCCTGACCAAATTTTTTCTCTCCGGTCTCGGAGAGTGTGCCCGTCGCCCCGTAAATAACTATCCCGCGTTCGGGATCTGGCGCAAATAATTTTTCCAGCTGCTTATAGCTCATGTCTACCTCCTTATGGTGCTTGCCCCGCGTAGCTCCTCTGCGAAGCAGTGAGCGAAGTGGGGTCTTTAAAATTCAAAGAACAAAAATATCGAACCTCCCTCTGTATATGACTTTTTGATGAAAAAGTCAATCCTCTCTAATTTTGATTTGCCTGCGTTATTTTGAGAACAAAAAGGACCGACGATCGTCGGTCCAAATTCTAAAAAAATTTCCCTTTCTTATCCGTAGCGTTTAAGCTCGGTCACCTTACCGCGAAGGAACTGCGCTCGTTTTCGCATCGGTTGCACTTGATGGGTCGACCATCCGCCCGAGAGGCTTTCATTTGCCCAATTCTCAAGCTGTTGAATTTCTTCTTCAAGTAACCGAATCACATCAGAAACGATGTCCATTTTCGTTGTTTGCTTTTCTTCCGCAGACAGAAATTTGTGCAGTTTTGTATCAAGTAAGCCCGCGGTATTTTCGTCATTATAAAGAACAAAGGTTATATCTGTGATCGACGTTACATTTCCAAAGTCTTCTATAAAACGAGCTACCCCTTTGGCGGTTTCCTCGACCGCCTCAACGAGAGACTTCTCAATGACGCCGAGCATTACCCCCATGCGAATAGCCGGAAGAGTAACTATAGCGAACCCTTCCTCAGAGGCGCCAACGAGACCGTTATAAACAATATCCGAAAGTGGGCCTTTGGGGTGATCAATAACAAACACGACATTCTTGAACATGCCTTTGTTCCCCCGCACTTCCCTGGCGACGACGACCCGACCCTGTTTGAGAGTTGGCTCACGATCAAGTTGATCATGAAAACCGTTCCCCGCGCTTCGACGAATGACGTTATCAATCCCCCCCCGCCCATACACGGTAATCATTTACCGATGTGATCAAAGCATCCGCATACACCTGTGAAATATCACCTGACACGACTTTTACGAATGGATTTGCCATGTAATTTACCTCATTTTTCAATTGATCTCTTTGTAAAGGCAAGAGAAATACCTAAAGGGTTTCAGACTCCTATATAGCATATTTTGTCATACGTGTCAATAACGGCGACAATTTTTTGCGGTCGGCGACCTCGAATATTCTTTTGCATTTGTCATTTTTTGTACTACTATATAGATAACATTTATCATATCTGCTCGAAAAAAAATGATCTCTTTTCTTGTTAATGAAAAAGAAGTGGCGCTCGACCTTTGCGACGGGCGAACGACGCTTAAAACGGTACGCAGTGAACTTCATCTTCGAGGCGCAAAAGAGAGCTGTGGCGAAGGCGATTGCGGCGCTTGCATGGTGCTTCTCGGTGAAAGCATCGTGGATAACATCATGCGCTATAAAGCCGTCAACTCCTGTCTCTTGCCGACCGGCGATCTTTCAGGAAAACACGTTGTCACGATCGAGGGCTTGAACCAGGATCGTTTAAGTTTGATCCAGGAAACGTTCGCGGAAGAATTTGCCGCACAGTGCGGATTCTGCACGCCGGGCTTTATCATCGCCGTCACCGCTTTTCTCTTAAACACGCCGGACTTGGACCGTGAAGAAGCGATACAGGCGGTCTCGGGAAATCTTTGCCGATGCACCGGCTACGGTTCCATCAAGCGGGCGATCTTCGCAATCCTCAAAAAAATACCGGCGACCGAATTCAAAAAAACAAAGCCAGGTACGATACAAAGAACAAAATTCCTGATCAAGGCGAACGTCCTTCCGCTGTATTTTGTCGCCGTCCACGAAAAGCTCAGGGTAGAAGCAAAACAAGAAACGCCCGTCGCCCGCGGAAATATCGTGGTCGGCGGTGGAACCGATCTGGTTGTCCAAAAACGCGGAACGCTCCCAAACGAGGGTCTTTATTTTCTTTCACAGAGAAAATATCTCCGTGAGATATATCTGGATAACGGCAAATGTTTTATCGGCGGTGCGGTCACCATCGAGGAATTGCGTACTTCAAAAATTTTCTCAAAAATTTTTCCGGACGGAAAAAAAGTTTTGGAACTGATCGCTTCCCTTCCGATCCGCAACCGCGCCACGGTCGCCGGGAACATCGTGAACGCATCGCCTATCGGGGATATGACCGTTTTATGCTTGGCGCTTGATGCAACGCTCATCCTCTTTGACGGTACAAAAACGCGCGAAATACCGCTTCGGAAATTTTATAAAGGATATAAAGATATTGATAAAGAGGAAAACGAGATACTCGAATGGATACGCTTTGATGTTCCCGACAAAAATACGCATCTGCATTTTGAAAAAGTTTCGAAAAGAAAACATCTTGATATTGCGAGCGTAAACACGGCCATATGTATCAAGTCCGGACTCGGCGGAAAGATCGACGAGATTGGGGTCTCTGCCGGGGGCGTCGGACCGATCCCGATGTATCTTGCGCAAACCTGCGAATTTTTGAAAGACAAAAAAATCGAAAAAACAACGATCGAAGAAGCGTTGAAAATAGCCGATTCCGAGATCTCGCCGATAAGCGATGTCCGCGGTTCGGAAAAATACAAGCGCCTGCTTTTGCGACAGCTCATTCTTACTCATTTCACTAAGGCACCTTCCACTAATAACTTGCTCGTTTCGCCTCCAGATTTCGACAATCTTTGATTTTTGTTCAATCGCAAATCTTTCACCGTAGCTCGCTACGCCTCAAGATTTACTCAATCACAAAAATCAAATCTTACGAAAATCTGAAACCGAACCATATCAAGTTATTAGTGGAAGGTGCCCAAACTATTCCCATAAGACTTGCATGCTTGGATGAGATGCGCCGCCAAAATCGAGAAACGGAGCGAATGGTATACAAATACAGTGAGCGAGTATCGCAGATTTTGGCAAGCAGATCACCAAACATGCAAGTCCTATAAAAAAATATGAAACACATGGATATAGATTCATTCGTCCGTGGCGAAGCGCAATACATTGACGACATTCCGATGCCGGAAAACATGCTCCACGCTGCGGTATATTCTTCGCCGGTCGCGCGCGGTTCCATAGTAAAATTGGACGCACTAGCGGCGGAACGTTATCCCGGCGTTCGTGCGGTGTTTACGGCAAAAGATATTCCGGGCAAGAACGAGATCGGTTCCATTATTCATGATGAGCCGCTGTTTGTTTCGAACGAAGTAAGGTATGTCGGCGATCCGATCGCGCTCGTGGTGGCGGATACCGCGGAAATTGCGAGGAGCGCCGCAAAGCTTATCAATTGCGAAATAACGGAACTTCCCGCCGTTTTCGATCCGCGCGAGGCGTATGCAAAAAATCTCATTTCGGGAGCGCCGGAAATCTACGAGATGGGCGATACGAAAAATGCGTGGGTAAAATGCGCCACCGTTTTGGAAGGGCGCATTGACACCGGCGGTCAGGAACATTTCTATTTTGAAACGCAGCGAGCCGTCACTGTTCCAACGCCGGACGGGGGAGTAAAAATATATCCAAGTACACAGTCCACCTCTCACGTGCAAAATGTTGTATCGCGAGTTCTTGGTGTTGCCATGAATAAAGTCGAGGTGGACGTCGTTCGGATCGGCGGAGGCTTTGGCGGGAAAGAAGCGCAAGCGGCAAAGTGGGCCGCGATGTCCGCTCTTGCGGCGTTCAAGCTCAACGTTCCGGTCAAACTGATCCTGACACGGAACGAGGATGTAAGGATGTCGGGAAAACGGCACGGCTATTCTTTCGACTACAAAATAGGGTTGTCCAAAGAGGGAAAAATTCTCGCTTATGAAGTATTTCATTATCAGAACGCCGGTGCTTATTCCGACATATCTCTTGCGGTCCTTCATAAAGGCATCGCTCATTCAACGTCCGCCTATTACGTACCGAACGTAAAAGTAACCGGTGCTTCCTGTCTGACCAACATCTCCCCTTCCACCGCCTTCCGCGGTTTCGGATCGCCTCAAGCATCGATTGCGATGGAAACGGCGATATTTAATGCATCAAAAAAAATCGGGACACCGTATCACGAGCTTCAAAAGAAAAATCTTGTTTCCGAGGGTGATGAACTTTTTCACGGCATCAAAATGAAAAATTGCCTGTCTCGCGAATGTGTAGACGAAGCGGAGAAAAAATACGATCTAGTCAAGATATTAAAGGAAACTGATACATGGAACAAAGAACATCTGTATGATAAGAAGGGCGTTGCTGTCTATCCGCTTTGTTTCGGTGTGTCTTTTGACGGATCAACATTTCTTGACCAGGCAAGCGCTACCGTACATATCTACACCGACGGAAGCGTTTCAGTTTCCACCGCCGCAATAGAAATGGGACAAGGAGTGAATACGAAGATCCGGGAGATCGTGGCAAGGACGCTTTCCATACGATCGTCTTTTATAAAGGTGGAAAGCACGAACACAACACGTATCGCCAACACTTCGGCAACGGCGGCTTCGAGCGGGTCCGATCTTAACGGCAACGCGGCAATCATTGCCTGCGACAATATCCTCGAACGCTTGAGGTTTTTTGCCGCGGGAAAATTCTCCTGCAAGCCGGAAGAAGTGGAGATAAAAGATGAAACGGTCTTCGTGTCAGGAAAAAAAACCGATTGGGGTTGGAATCGGCTGATCATTGAAACCTACATGAACAAGATCAGTCTCTCCGCACACGCATTTTATACCACCCCCGGAATATTTGCGGACCCAAAGACGAAGAAAGGAAATTTGTATGCTTATTATGTCTTTGGTGCCGCTATCGCTGAAGCGACTGTCGATTGCCTTCGCGGGACCTATTCCATTGATTCGCTAAAAATTATTCATGATGTCGGAAAAAGTTTGGCGACGGAGATCGATCTCGGACAAGTAGAGGGGGCTGTCGCGCAAGGCATCGGCTGGCTAACCTCGGAGGAGCTCGTTTACGGAAAGAACGGAAAATTGTTAACCGAGAATCTTGATAATTATAAAATACCGGACATATACTCGGTGCCGGAAATAACAACGGAATTTTACGAAGGATCGGAAAATCGCTTCGGTCCGTTCAATTCCAAAGCGATTGGCGAACCGCCTCTTTTGTACGCTATCGGCGCGTATTTCGCGATCCAAAATGCGATCAAAGCGTTTAACCCGGAGACAAAATTTACTTTTAGCACACCGATGACCCCGGAAAAAGTATTATTGGCGTTATACGATAAAAACGAATAGAATAATAGAAAAATAAAAAGATAGAAAAATAACGCCGATGTCGTTGTAATCTTTCTATTTTTTTATTTTTCCATTTTTCTATGTTAAAAAAATGGAAAAAAATATATTCATGAAAAGAGCGGGCAAACTGGCCCGGGAAAATATTGCCAACAACATGGGCGGCCCGTTCGGGTGCGTCATCGTAAAAGACGGGAAGATCATTGCGGAAGGAGCGAACCATGTCACGACCGCGAATGACCCGACGGCACACGCGGAAGTCGTCGCCATCAGGAACGCCTGCCGGACGCTCGGAAGTTTTCAGCTCGACGGCTGTGAAATTTACACATCGTGCGAGCCCTGCCCGATGTGTCTCGGCGCGATCTATTGGGCGCGTCCGGAACGAGTCTATTATTCGAGCACCAAAGATGACGCGAAGAATATTGGTTTTGATGATCAATTCATTTACGATGAATTAAAAAAAGAGTATGTCGATCGGCGGATACCGTTTCTTCGTTTAGAGGAAGATGAAGCGGTAAAGGCGTTTACGGATTGGATAGAAAAGAACGACAAGATCGAATATTAATCTGAAGTGCCCGCACTTTCCGTCGCCGGTTCGCGTCCGCCAGCTGGCGGAGTACCTCGAACCGAAACGTTTAAAATATCTCGTTTTGTTTGGGTTGCTAGAAAATCGCTAAAATTTCAAACCTTTCGGAACGTGAGGAATGGGAAGGGACCCGCTCCACCACAAGGGTACTTCATTTTCTAATCGCTTCGCTCAAGCACCGCAAGAGTATTTCCAATTTTATACTCCCTCCGGTCGTTAAAATTTAGGTCAAAATTAGTCGCGCAAGACTCATTGAGGAATTTTGCGAGGTACGAAGAAAAATACCCAATGAGTGGACAGCTTCTGTAAGAAGGTACAACCCCAGACCGGCGACAAAGAACGGATTTTTTGCAAAGTAACGTGGGACATTTGGATTTCGTATTAGCATTGACTTAATACCGGTCTGTTGTTAAAGTTTTCTTAGCTTAATTCATTGAAAATATATTGCCTATATGAATATCACAACACCGAAGTGGATGTCGCAGATCAATTATACGTGGAGTAATATCGGGAACGGTATTTTGATCTATGCGATCGGCGATACGATCGCCACGCTCATTAATGGCGATCTTTCTTTTCCGCGAATGGCCGGAATGGCGCTTCTCGGCGGAACAGTATATGCGATAGAAGTGCCGAATTGGTTTTTACTGATCGATAAATGGACGGCAAAATACGAGCAAGGCCTCAAAAAAAGTCTCGTACGAATGGCACTCGCGATGACATATTTCAACCCCTTATGGATCGCGCGGCATATTTTGTTCATCGATCTTTTTACCGGACAATGGACGACTATTTCGCTCGCGATATTGCCGATAGCGGGAATGTCGTTCCTTACCAACATTCCGTTATCCATGCTCGGAAATATCATCATCCAAAATAAAATACGTTTTGAGCATCGGTATATGGCTAGCTCGATCTTCTCATCACTAATGGCGATCATGTACGCCATGGGAGCAGTGTGGTTCAAATGAAAAAAGAAATACTGTTTTTTTTGATCGGCTCGATCAAAAAAAATGAACGCGTGGCGCTAGTTGTTGTCGTTGACGCGAACGGACACTCCCCGGGGAAGCCGGGATTTTGTATGGCGGTATCCGACACGGAACTCGTCGGAACTATCGGCGGTGGCACCATAGAAATAGGTATGGTCACTGCATCGCGCAGAAAACTTTTAAAAAACAATACCGATCCGGAGATATCCTATCGGGTGCATAATACTTCGGGCGGAGCGGACGAGTCGGGAATGATCTGCGGAGGCGATCAAACGACCGCGATAGTGCCGATCCGGCTGAGCGACCTCGGGGCGCTTGAATATCTGGCGAATTCAGTTGACGGGCGTGGAGCATTAAAAATATTGTGCCTTTCACAGGCCGGAATAACGGTCTCTGACAACACGGATGAAGTTCCCCATTCATTTATCTGGCGAGAGAACGGCAATTGGGAATACCGCGAAACTATCGGTCAGAAGTATAAGGCGTTTATATTCGGTGGTGGTCACGTGTCGCTCGCTCTCTCGCCGATACTTTCGTCGCTCGGTTTTCGCATTATCATTCTAGATGAACGACCGCTCATAAATACGATTCAGCAAAATAAATATATCAGTGATCTGATAATTTCTCCGTTCGAAGAGCTTCCCAAAAAGATCGAGGAAGGATCGAACTCCTACGCATTCATTATGACGCCGGGTCACCGTTACGACGAATCGGTTTTGCGTGAATTGCTCGGAAAAAATTTGAAATATCTCGGCATGATAGGAAGCAAGAAAAAAGTCGCGGAAATTTTCGCACGGCTCAAAAATGACGGGTTCGAAGAAAATTCGCTCGCGCGCGTACGTTCCCCGATCGGCATCCCAATTGGAAGCAAAACCGCCGAGGAGATCGCCATTTCGATCGCGGCGCAAGTGATACAAGTAAAAAACAATCAATAAGCAGAACTGTCGGCACCCAAAAGGGTGCCGATTTTTTAAAACTTGACGGATTAACTAATATTTGTTAATACATATTTAGGTTTTGATCGTATCAAATTTAAAAACGGAGGTTATTGTGAGTACGAATTATTATAAAACTTACGGATATTGTCTGGGAACGCACAATATACCGGAGGAAAAATATCAGCGAAGACTCGCTTCCCTTCTCGGTCGAACGACATGGATCCGCGGATATGCGGTCGGTGGATATAATGCGCATCGCATTGCAAAAGGTATGGGGTATAAAGTCGCCGTCGGCGCTTGGCTCGGAAGAGACTTGGAAAACAATGAGAGTCAACTTTTCGATCTGATTGCCGAAGCAAAAGCCGGTTTTGTCAATCTTGCGATTGTCGGGTCCGAAGTTCTTCTTCGGAACGAACTTACAGATCATGAGCTGGCGAAATACGTCAAGCGTTTTAAGGAGGCGGTACCCGGTGTTCATGTTACCGTTTGCGATGATATCAAATGTCTTTTCAAAGCACCGGAAGTTCTCGCGGCCTGCGATACCATATCGGCACATTCGTACCCGTATTGGAACGGCATACCGATCGAAAACGCTTTGCACTTCACGTTTGAAAAACACCGTCAGCTCGAAAAGTTATCCGGCAAGGAAGTTATCATTGCCGAAACAGGCTGGCCAAGTGCAGGCAACACGATAGGCGGCGCAGTAGCAAATCCTGAAAACGCACTCCGCCATTTCAAAGAGTTTGTCGAATGGGCAACAAGGTGGAATATTCGATATTTCTATTTCGCGCCGTTCGATGAAAGCTGGAAAAAACAATTCGAAAGTGAACAAGGAGCCCACTGGGGTCGCTGGTACGAAGACGGCAGCGAAAAGCCATGGGGAAATTGGAAATAGAATATAATACAAAAATGCGCCCCGCTCATCACGAGCGGGGCTTTTGATTTCAAATCGGGTTATTCCCAAATATGAGGACGATTTTTTATACTTTCTCGCATAAATGCGACCTCTTCTTCTGTAAGTTTAACCTTGCCTCCGAATAGCGGATCAACAAAAAATACGGGATTCCGCTGCTCCGCACGCCTGTCTTCCCAGCCTTCTTCCTTCTTCGCCTCTTTCCAGTTTTCAGGATTGTTGATGGTTTCCTCCATCTCGCGAAGACGTTGCGCAACGCTCAGGAATTCCGTGTATTCATCCCAGAGCCAAATTGGTGTAGATATCGCGGCGTATACTTGACCGAGAACGTTTTCGGTTTTTGTCACGTTTCCGTATTTTACATATCCGGAAAAGACATTGTAACCAAAAAATATTTTCGGAGCGACCGCCCAAAATTGGGTGTACACACCCATCCAAATATCAAACCAAAATTGGTTGTCAAATAAACGGAAAGTCGCTTTCCTAGTTTTTTTAATCAAATTTTCCAAGTTTGGAATAGAGTCTTCTTTATTTTTATTCCGTTGAACATATTCCAGCCCGCTTCGCAAATATCCTCGCGCCGTTTTAATATCATATTTGCATTTCTTCAAATTATAGCCAGAGAGAGCTGTAATGATGTACCCGATAAGACAAAGAATGAGGCCGACCCAAACGAGCATCCCGCTCATTCGTCCGAGTGAAAAAAAGTTAAACTTTGAACTGAGATCCCAGAGCTTTGGCACGAACACCCACAGCATGAGGCTCGCATGTACGATCGCCTTGGTCATATTGAAAAATCTCGCGGTAAAACTTTCGGTGCTATCTTGCAAACGCTCAGACGGATTGCTTATATCTCTCAGCGTTTTGTTCCAATTTGGAAAATAATATTTCATTGATGCTTCGTACCAACACCAACAATATTTTCTTGAAACGTAAGTATGAAGCGCGTTGAACACGATAGAAATGGCTGCGATCATAATTGCCGAAAGGGCGAATTCGTTTATTAATTGCTCAGGCGTATATTTTTCACCATTGGAATATACACTGCCAAGAACATACAGCCAATCAGCATACAACCACGAAATTTTAACCTGAATATATGTCAGCACTGCAACCAGAAAAGCCCCTCCATATGCGGAACGAGCCCATTTCCAGCTTAAAAAATAAGACCGAAACATAAGCCACCTCCTTAGGATAGTGTTTTGTCAAAGAATTTTTACAAATCCATTATAACATATAACTGTTTTTTACGCAAGTTCTGACTCATGCGTATCGCCCATATTGCCGGTTCGGGGTTGACCCCGAACCGAAACATTTGAAAGGTCGAGCTTTTTCTGCATCACAACAAACCTTCTAGTTGACAGCTCAAACATTTCGAAACGGGGTACAACCCCGTTCCGGCGACAAAGTAGTCCAGCAAATTTTCTTTACCCCATCTCTCTTCTCGGGAAAAATGACAGGACAAATATGTAGTGTGTTACGGCGGAGATGGCGATAAACATAAGAATTCCTCGAAAGGCGGTAAGCGGGAGCGGAACGACATTGAAAAAATACGAAAAAACAGGCACGAGGAGAATGATGATCAGTACAAAAAGCTCAATAATACCAAGCCAAACGAATTGTATTTTTTTTGCCCGTTCGGTAAATCCCTCGTACACTCTCGGCGCGAGCATAAAAAATACAAAACCGACGGCAGCAAAAGAAACAACCATGAGGGTTTTCATTCCATCGGCAGTGACGATATCTTTGTTCATGATATATATACCCATAATACAGAGTGACTGGATCATGGCCGCAACGAACGGGAACGGCAGAACGCGTTTCAAAAACGACGGCATCTTTTCTCGAAGCGCATTTTCTTTCGGCTTGATGGCCCAATACGATATCAGGACACCGGGCAATCCGACGGTGAAATAATTCGTGAGGGTAACATTGAGCGGCGTGAGCGGATACGCATAGCCGAGAATGCTGATCCACAAAAACAGAAAGAAACCGACGAAGGTTTGATTGAAAAAAATGCTCGCAAAAATTTCGATGTTTTTGATAATACTGTCGGCCATCTTTACGCCGCCGGGAAGTTCGGCAAAGCTGTTGTTTGTGAGGACGACCGACGCGACCTGGCGCGTTGCGGGAGCACCGTCGAACATGGCAATACCAAGATCTGCTTTCTTGATGGCAAGCGCATCATTCGCGCCATCCCCGACCATGGCGGTAAATCCGTCGAGTTTCAGCGCTTTGATGATCTTTTCTTTTTGCTCCGGCTTGATGCGCGCAAAAATGGCAAAATTTCCCGCTTTCTCTTTATAGTCAGTTTCGGTCCAATGTTCGAGTTCCGTTCCGGTAATTATCTTTTCCGTATCATTCACGCCGGCAAGTCCGGCAATCGATTTTACTGTGTCCGGATTATCCCCGGAAATAATGCGTATCGTTACTCCCCTTTTTTGGAAAAAATGGATTGTTTCGCGGATACCGGGACGCAAATTATTGTTCAGTATATAAATGGCGACAAGCGTGAGTTTTGCGTCGGAAAGATCGCGGGGAATTTCCTGTCCGGATGCGCAAGCAACACACATGAGGCGCTTTCCTTCTCTGGCGTGCTCTTCCAACAAAAGACCAAGCCATTCTTTTTCCGCCTCGTCTGAGAGGTGGGGTAAAAAAGTATCCGGCGCTCCCGCAAGAATCGATCCGTTTCTTTGGGGCGCTTTCAAGAGGACTCCGCCATATCTTCTTTCAGAAGAAAAAGACATCGCGTCGGTAACTTCTCCGCCTCGGGATATTTCCAAATATTTTTGGATGGCATGCACGGTTTGTGAGGTATCCCCGGATTCGGATAAGTATGTCGCGGTCAGGTAATTCGCTTCTTCTCGGGAAAGATGGGGCGGCACATGCATTTCTTCGACCACGAGAGTATTCTCCGTGAGAGTTCCCGTTTTATCCAAACAAAGATTTTTTATGCGCCCTAATTTTTCGGTCGCGTTCACGTCTTGCAGAAGCACGTGGCGATGGAACATGCGCGTCGCTCCGTACGCGAACAAAAGTGTTGTCGCTATCACCAGCCCTTGAGGCACGATAGTACTCGCCAGTGCTCCGATGCTTTTTACGGTGATAAGTTTCGGTTCGCCAATCGAGATTCCGTGATATACCACGTACCCGATAACCAAGATGAGCACATAGCCGGAATATTTCACTACCAGTTCCACTGAAAGCTGAATGGGACTTAGGTTTTTCGTATAGCGTTTTATCTTTTCCGTCATTTTAGCTATGCGACTTTCGCCATACGGCGTCTCCACTTCGAGCACTCCGGTCCCGGAAGTGACGATGCTTCCGGCGAGTACTTTCCCGCCGACTTCTTTGTGAAAAGAACTCGATTCCCCCGTAATGAGCGCTTCGCTCACCTCCAAACTTTTTTCCGATAAAACAATGGCGTCGCACGGAACTTGATCGCCAAGATGAAGGACGACTTTATCTTTTTTTAGCAGTTCTTCGGGGAGCACCGCGCTCGTTGAACCGTCGTTGTTCTTGCGGGTTATTTTGACAATTGTTAAAAAATGCAACCGTTCAAGTGTAATCCATGCATGGATATCTTGCGCAATACCGAGGATAATATTTATGAATATGATGACGCCAAGAAAAATTCCTTCCCGCACACTCCCAAAATCAACGAGAAGAAACGCAACGGCAAAGATGATGGCATTAATAAGAAGAAATACGTTCCGTGCAAAGAGGTGCCACACTTCGAAGAGATTTCTTTTTTTGAATCCAAGGATAGTATCCATAATAGTTTGATGAGGGTTATGCACTTTATAATACTACGAGGTGAGGATTTTGTGGAGGGACTCCTCCTCTAAAAATATTGACATATTTTATAATAGACGTTATACTAATAATCGGGAATAATTAACAGATTAAGGAGGGTGTCATGTCCTTTGAAATTTTGAATGATATCTGCAGCGAAATTGTTGCGGATCGAGTGCTATTGACGCTTTTTGCCGCTTGGATAATTTTATGTCTTTATCCGGTGCTGAAATTCATCTGGAAAAACGTTTTCTGCTATATTGAAGACAACATCGGATTGAAACGGCACTTTAAAATAATACCGAACGTCAAAAAACACAAATATGAGCTCAGTATTCCTCGCACCGAAACAAACTACCACTCCGCCATACCGGAAAGCGAATTGTATATCTCACTTTATAACTTTGTTTTACAATTCGAACTCGACGGCACAAAATTCGAGCACGAAGTGGTTCGCGATGCGTATGAGGATTTTAAAGACGGCGATACGGTCGCAGTAGTCTTTACGGTTTCCCGCTTGAGTAAGACCATTACCATCAAAAATGTATATTTTCCTATTTTGTATTAAAGAGTTACGCCCGAGCACTAAGTGCCCGGGCGGTTTTTTGTATCAGACCTGTTACAGATATATTTCCAGCGCGCCCTCTCCCCCGTCTTCTATACGCGACTGGCAATAGCGGATATCATTCTCGTACAAAAATGACTTTACGAAATTTCGTAGCACCGGTCCTTGTTCGCGGAATGTTCCTTTACCGGTAATAATCCGTATGTGATCGCATTTCCCATTCTTAAAAACCTCGAGGAGTACGGTTTTTGCTTCGGATCTCGTACAACCGTGGAGGTCTAATATTTTTTGCGGGGTACTTCGGTATTTATTCATTGTGTTATATCGATAGTATATTCCAAGATGGAAAAATATCAAAAATTACGGTATTCATGATATACTGTAAACATGGAAAATGACTCTTTAAAAAAACCCATATTTCCCCTTGCGGTAAAAATCATCGCTTTTCTCGTAATCTTTTCTTCTCTCGGGTACGGAGGATACCGGTATTACCTTACCTCTGTTGAGCTTGAAACGTTAAAGCGGGAATCGCTTTCCGAGAAAAAAGGTCTTCTGGGAAGAATATCGGTACTCGAAAAAAAGAACGCGGAAATTGAAACAAAACTTGGACAGAAAATATCAGAAAACGCCGGTTTATCGCAAACTCTGACCGTGGAAAAAGATAAAAATAATTTGTTCGAGACGCAGATCGAGGCTATCGGTGGAACCGTGGGGAAACTCACGAAGCTCTCGCAGACCGACAAAGAGTTGCTGCAAAAATACTCAAAGGTATATTTTTTGAACGAACATTACATTCCGGAAAATCTCACGGTGATCGACCCGAAATACGTATATGAAAAAAATAAAAGGCTGGAGTTCCATGCAAGCGCTTACCCATATCTTGTGCAAATGTTGGAAGCCGCGACAACAACAAACCCCATTCAGCTCATAAGCACGTACCGCTCTTTCGGAGAGCAATCCGTTCTTAAAACCAATTATCTCGTCACGTATGGAAGCGGAGCGAATAAATTTTCCGCCGACCAAGGTTTTTCCGAACATCAGCTCGGGACAACGGCGGACCTGACAACCCTGAAACTTGGACTTGGTTTTACAAAATTCGATACAAGCGATGCCTACCGATGGCTGACGGAAAATGCGTATAAATACGGTTTTATCATGTCTTACCCGAAACAAAATACTTATTTCCAGTACGAACCATGGCACTGGCGCTATGTCGGAGTAGACCTGGCGACAAAGCTCCATGGTAACAGTCAATTCTTCTATGACCTACCACAAAGAGAAATCGATTCGTATTTGGTATCTATTTTTTAATCAACACCTCACATTAGGACATCGGAGGTCCTAATGTGAGGTGTTTTTATATCGGCGGAATTTTAACGATTTCAATCGTAAATTGACGAAAATCGTCCTTATTTGACACCAAATAACATAAAAACATTGACAATAAAAATCGATTGTAGTATAATGGACATACAAATAAAAATTGCGTAAAGATCGTAGTCGAAGTTATTTTGCAATTCTCTGTTTGTATTTAATCGATATTCCAAGCAACAAATGCAAAACGGAACAATCGTTCGTATCACCGATCGCGGCTTTGGCTTCATCGCCCGCGAAGGCGGAGAGAAAGATATCTTCTTCCACTCCAACGAACTCGAGAACGTACAGTTCTCCGAACTCCGTGAAGGAGACAAAGTGACCTTTGAGGTCGCGCAAGGTCCGAAAGGCCCGAACGCGGTTCATGTCAACAAAGTCTAAACCTCACAAAAAAATTCCCCGCTCCGGCGGGGAATTTTTTTAAGTATTTGGGGTATGTATATGTATATGGGACTACGACGAACGCAAAACAATACGCTGCCATTTTGACCATATGGTCAAAATGGCAGCGTATTCAAAAAAGCCGACAGTAAAGTCGGCTTTGAGTTTATTTGGAGAGCTTTTCTAAATTGTATTTTTCTACCAAAAGAGCGACGCGAAGATTGTGTATATCTTCCTGTTTCTTTACTGTTTCTTCGAGCAAATCTTCAATAGCTTGTTTTTTTTCTTCAAGCGTCAATTCTTCAAAAGCTTTTGCCGACATGTGGTCAACAACTTCCCTGAATAAGTCCATTTCACTTTCCGCTATTTTTTCAGCTTTTCTTATAACTGAAGCCGGACCGGAAATCTCTTTTTTATGAGTACTTCGATATTTACTTAAAACCAAAGATTCCACACAATTCAATTTTTTGAGTTTAGTCATTTTAACTCCTCCTTTTTTTCTGCTTTATCCGCATGAGATAATAACACAAATACAATATTTTGCAAATTTTTTGCGAGTATCTCCTCACACCCACGGCGCCGGTTCGGGGTGCAACCCCGAACCGGCGATGAGGTGATCGCAAATTAGAGTCCTTCCAACTGCGATTCAATGTCGGCAACCTGTGCGGAGAGTTTCTCTAACATTGCTTTTATTTGCGCGATCTGCGAGCGGATGTTTCCGATGTCTACCGAAACCCCGCCTTTAATGGAGAATACTTTATCGCTTGTATCGCTTGCAAAAGAAGAAGTGATCATTTTGGTGGCGCACGGAGGCATCGGCGCGATGGACGAAACTCCGGCGGGCTTCATCATTTGAACGTCGTTCGTGTACATGCAAGGGACGTTATTCCCGATGCTGATCCGCACGCGGTAATCCGACGCTTCGGGGATCTTTTTCGGAACAGTCCACGAATAGCGCGAGTCGTATAAATTTACCGAACCGATGTGGTATGAATACGACGGGTCGCCGTCACGGACAAGATCGATCGACGCATAATTAAAGAACGGCGGCGGCATGATCGCGATATTCGCATCGGAGCTTATCGGTTTGGAAACAATAACATTCGTACTCGCGATACCGGCAGAACCACCCGCACCTGTTGCCGCACTGCCGTTCATCATCAGCATCGGTGTCGGGAGCGGTTCCGGCGTAGGCACCGACTCGATCGGGCTCACGGTGCTTTTCCAGAGAACTTGCACGGTGTTTCCTGCATTCCAAATTTCTCCGCCGTTCGGAGCGATGACGGAAATGCTCACGTTGGTAGTGTACGGATTCGGATAGAGCACCTCTTGTGTTGCGCTATCGACGATGCCCGTAACGGGAAGGCTGTATTTCTTTTGCAAATTTTTCACGGCCGCTTCCGTCGCCGCACCATAATATCCCGTCACCAGTCCCGCCGGATAAATGACCGGATCGGTCTTGAGCATGGTCTGCAGCGTGGAGACATCGGCGTTTGTCGTGCCCTTCTTGAGTGTTGCGCTGAATATTTGCGTCGTCGGCGCCGACGCGATGGACGTTTGGACGGGGGTCGCAATGCTTGTCGCCGCGGCTAAGCTCGGGAGCGCCAAGACGGAGACCGCCGCAAGGATGATATATTTCTTCATAGAAAAATAATTATTAACTAGTAGCATGAACTTCATTTATTATACCCCTCCCCAAAGATCATATCAAAGGATAAACGGAAAATGTCAAAAAATACGGCTTAAAATATGAATATTTTACCGTCAAGCAAAGCAGTATTTTTGAAGGCTGGGAAAATTTCATTTTGTCAAAAAAGCTCTTGACAAAAGAAACATAATTTGGTAAGGTTCCCCCTAGATATGATCAACGTTCGTTGACATCTAAATGAAGATTACATGAAGTTTTCTTCCTACAAACATGACAACAACTCAAGCGAAGGAGAAATACCATGGCTGAAATAAATACAGCAGACCTACTTAGTGAATTGAACGGAAGTTCGGGAAATCGCCTGGCCATATTAAGCCAATCGGAATATGAAACCCAAAAGGCGGATATCGAACAGGGATATAAAGATCTTAAGACGGTACGAAGCGAAACTGAACGGAATATAAGAAAAAAAATTCTTGATGCAACATTGAAGTCTCTTGAGGTTACCAGAAAAGGTGATGCTCGCGAGATTGCGCAACAGTTGAAAGAGTTCGGACAAGCCGGCGGTGAATTCCAGGAGATCATGAGCGAGCTGATGAAGCCGCTACCGGAAGAAGAGGCTCTTATTGCAGAAGCCGAAAAGGCTATTGTAGACGCAAAAACCGCACGCGAAGAACTCAAGGATATCTGGTTTAACAAAAAGAAAAGAATAGCGGCTGCAGATAAACGAGTGGAAGACGCCAAAACGACCCTCGCCATGACGCAGGAAAACGTAAAAGCTGCGACACTCAACCGACTTGATACGCAGGATACTGAAAAGAGTTTAAAGACTTTTAAGACCTGTCGTGAAAAGATTGTTGTGAATGCTAAGAAGGGAATGGTTGCTATCGAAGGAGAGATAACAAACATCTCCGAGAAGAAAGAAAAAGCCTTCAAAACACAGCTTGAAGCGTCAAAGCTCTTAGAAAAATTGGAAACGGATGTTTCCAAAAAAGCTGCGGAGTATGAAAGCGCGCAACTGAAACTGGAAACGATCCCGGCGAACACGACAGAATATTACGAGCAACAAAAAGTCGTCTCCGATCTCAACGTCGGACTTGAAGACCTGCGCGCAAAACGCAACGGCGCCTTCATGATCGTACAAGAAAAGGATAAAGAGGTAAAAGAGGAAGAGATTCACCACGTCACTCAAATGCGGGCACATCAAACCCAAAGACTATGGATACTCCAAGCTCTGGCTGACGCCGAAAAGCAAGAAACAACCTTCAGATCGTGGATATCCATGATGAAGACAATGCCGATTCAAGAGATGCTTGCCGGAGCTTCCGCTATTAGTACAGATCTGAATAAAAAAGCAACCTCATATATGGCGCAAGCGCAAGAGGCGGCTCAGAAGAACATCCTAAATATGGTCGATACTCTTCCTGAACAAGCAAGAACCCTAAAAGCTGTTGGGGTAGCGCAAAAAGAAAGCGCGACCAGATTCACCGAACATCTCGAGAAAGCCATCCAAGCATTCAAAGATGAATACAAAGAAGACCCCGGTATCGGGTTCGACGATGATAACACCGCCGACGAGATTCCTGCCGAACCGTCTTCTGTTGGAACTAGCGACGATATCTTAGCGTCTCTAAGATAAAGGTCTCGAAAGATCAAGTGCCACAAATGTGGGGCGGGTTAAAAGCCCGCCCCTTTTCTAAAGGAAGGTAATAAATGAAAGACTTTATAATGCCCGACGGATTGACCCGTTTGGTTCTGGCGCGCGATCACGATCTGTATTTTGAAGAAACGGCGCGCGCGCTTACTATGCTTCTTTTGGTCTTAGTCGACCGCAAACGCATACGAGAAGAATACGCACAAATAATGAAGAAACATCTCGGAAAAATGCTCACTTCCCTTTCCTGTCTTCGTTTCAAATACCAGCCGGGCGCCATTTCGACACTTCAGGTGGATCTGACTGATTCCGGACTTCCAAGTTATACGGAATTCTCGAATCTGGAAACGGATCTTTCCGTAAAGAACGAAGCGCTCGACGGGATGCCCGAAAGAAATGAACTCTTGAATCAAATTCTTGACATATTGCTCGGAGACGGAACCGTTCCGTACGATCTTATCCAGCAGATGGCGTTCAGACAGTTCTATGACGACATCGACGAAGAAAAACTGCTCTTCTCTTTTAACCGAGGAGAGCTCGCCGAAAAAGAGGAGAAGGCTCCGAACGGAAACCGCCAATACCTCTATGATTGGTCGTGTATCGATTTCATGACGAACAGACTCTATATATATTGTCTGGAGTTCGAAAACGATAAGACGGCGGCGCAACTTCGAAATGGACGCGGAAGCATGCATATGCTGCAGCGGTTCATATACAACGAAACGCTGTACGTTCAGAAGATCGGCCAGCTTGCCGCAAAAATAGACAAGGAGTTCGAAACGTTCCATCCGAAAAAACTTTCGCGGATAACGATCGGGCCGATATACTCGGCTGTGTTCTCAAAAGACGAAACGACGCTTGCTTGCTTCTTGAAAAAATTCGGAACGGCAGATTCGTTCGCAATACTCTCGAAGACGGAAACGGTCGAATCCGAAAAGATCGTTCCCGGAGGCTTCATATTCGACAAAAAGCCACGGGAACTTTTCCGAATCCCGAAAGACGATCTTGAACTGTATGACGAGCAAGCGACCCGTATCGAAAGGACGATGATACTTCCCCACGATGTACTTCAAGAGATTTCCGGAGATAAGAAAGCTGAAGCTGAATACCGAAAATACAAAAAATTTCCCTACAATCAAAAAGGATACATTCTATGACTGTCGACAATTGTTTGCCCATTAAAAAGTCGTCAATCGAAAGGTTTGCAGGATTAATAGACAGCTTTCTCGGAGCGGTTACTTGGGTGCCAAAGGCAACTCCCGGCACGCCAAAACCGAAAGAGAAAAGCGGCGAACCGGAATTTTTACGGTTTGCCGATCCTACGCCGAAACAAACGGAATACTCGATCTTAAAGATCGCAAAAGAGATCGAACAAGGCAGCGCCGTTCTCCCCGATCGAGTAAATCATACGCTTCGGATTGTCCGAACCGGTATGATGCTCGGGCAGGAAATGACGGCGCAGTATGCGATCGCTTCCGGATTGACCGAGCTTGCACAGCTCAACAAAACGAATATTGCATCCGATGCGCAGAAAGCGGAATTCCAGCAAAAATGGATAACCGCATCTGCGGCCGGTCTGTTCTCCGCGGCGAGCTACATCGTTCAAGAACTTTCGAAGTATGAAACGAACCTGGTCGCAGATGTGAACATCCACTTCGGAGGAATTCCGGAAGTATGTCTTACGAACAACATCGACAGCACGAAATGCGCTTTGTTTTACTATGGAGCGTATCTTGGAACGTCGGGGGTCGTTAAGAACGATCTTGATTTCGTAAAAATAACGCTTCTCTATTTTGAAGCGACCATAAACGAGATCAAGCTTCGTGCCGGCGCCCTCAAGTATTCGGAACCGTTCACGGACAAATCGTATAAACTGGAAGATTCGGATTTTACGATCCGCGGATTTGAATTCCAAAGGATCGTGCACGTCGAAAGCCGCAGCTTTAACCACGTTGAAAAACATGAGATCGTGGGCAACCGCGACATGAAGCACAAAGTGGCAAGAGAGGTGGCGTTCATTATGTGCATGAACTTCGAACGCGGAAAAAATCCCGTACTTGAGCTTGGAGGCCTGCCTTCAATATGCCTCGGATACGGTCCTCCCGGTACCGGTAAAAGCATGTCTGCGTCGTTCGCCGCTTCGGAGATCGAAAAGCGATGTCTGCAGCGCGGAATACCGTTCCTTTTTTGGCCTTTCCCTGACACTCCTATTTCGGAGTTCCAAGGAAAGTCGGCCCAGATCGTAACGGAGTGGTTCCAACCGCTCACTGAAAAACCGAGCCGGATCATCTATGCAACCATTGATGACGCCGAGAATGTTCTCGAAGATCGGGACCGACAAGGAGTTTCGGAAGGGGCTCGCGGGGTCGTCGGGGTGCTTCTCAGATTTTGGGAAGGTGCTTACGCTCCTCACTACGGAAACAGTTTGACGCATATATTCACCAACATTCCGGAACAGATCGATCGTGCCGTCATGTCACGGGTCAATGACCGATTCCTGATCGCCGGAGCACAAACGGTGGAAGACTTTTTGGACCAGGAAAAACTCTGGTATAAAAAGTACGAAAAGATCAGCTCCGACTTCATTAATATGAAGGATCCGAAAGGGTACGAATATTTTTCAACACAAGGGTCAGTAAAGTCGATCGGTGAATTATACAAAAACCTCACCGAACCGACAAATGAAGACCTGAAAAAAATATTCGACCGGGTGCACAAGAAACACGATGTGAAAGAACAAATGTTCTTCGGACAACTATTCTATGAGGTACAACAACAGTTCCCTCTCTTTACGTCGCGCGACCTTCGAAACATCGACGGAAATATTTCTTCGCGAATAATGGACTTTGATCTTCCGGAAGAATGGTTCGATAACCTCGACCTCTTCTTCAAGAAAGAGTATGAAACGCAAGTTGCCATGCTCACGGAACTTATGGAAGTCAATATGAAAGGACTTTCATTTGCGGAGATCCGTCTTCAGGAATCAATTCTGTATCTGGATAACATGCTTCGCATGGCGAACCAGGCTGAAGAACGCGAGATCGAAAGGAGGGTGAAAGAGTACCTTCTCAACGAAAAAGTCATGGCGCGGCTTGCTGCGTTCAAAAATAGAAAATAACCAACGGAGGGAGAGGTTACAAACCTCTCCCCTTCTTGCCAATAAAACCCGCCTGCGCAAACTACGGCGGGCGATGCGGGAGAACACATGAACTTGCAAATGAAACTGTTCGGCGATGGACTCATCCCCGTTACCGCACCGATCCTCGTAAAGAGGTATAACGCCTGTCTTTGCGAGATCGGTGTTACGCCAACCGCGCTCACCGAATTCCGTATCGACGGAATCGGCTGGAGCCCGGAAATTGCGGCGGAGAAACATGACGACTATTACTTATCGATCGGACCATCTAATCCTTTCGGGATCATTCTTACACCGGAACAATACAGAAAACCGGTTTACTACCCATCTTACTCATTCGACCGAAATATGCTTCGTTCTTTTTTCAAAACAAACAGAGATGCGATAAGCGACATTACATCGCAAACGGCTGTCTGGCTTGATATCGATGACGGCATTTCGGATTATACGCACTTGACTGATCTGCTTAATGTCAACAACATTAAGATCAGGCCGCATGTTCTCGGAAACCTTATGAAAGTCGCTATTGAAGAAAATCGTCTTGCTGAAGAATTTATGCAAGGCGCAAACTGGAGCAATCTCGACCTGCGTGCAAAGCTTGTTGTCAGAGGAAAGGCATACGGCGACCTTCGGAAACGAAACGTGATTATTCACGACATGGAGTACGAAGATATCCGGACGTATTACACCAGGGCCTTCGGAGGAACTTTTGTCTTCCGCGACCTTCCTGTAAGAAACTACTTCATCGTAATGACAGACAAAGATGAGTACGAAAAGAAAAAGGATTCCATTCCTGAAGTGTATTTCATTGAGGATAAAGATCTTCCCGGAGTTATCGAAGAAGAAGACCTTGCCGAAATTAATTGGGATCGTTACCGAAAAGATCCGAAATTACTGGCGTATAAAATGAATTGCGCATTCGCAAACGCCGTTCTTATATCGGACGAGGACGAGGACTTCTTTTCGTGGCGTCCCGCAAAAATTCTTCAAACGATAGCATCGGCGAAAGCGGAAAAAAAACTTCCCGAGGAGTTCGGGTATCTTGAAAATTTCGCGAGATCGGTCAACGAAGAAACGGGAATTTGTCCGTACTTGGGGCCAGTCGGATACGATACGCGCCGTGTACTGCTTTTGCCAAAAACCGAAATACGCACCGCGTATCTCGAAGCGGTAGAACATCTTCTGGCAAAGATCGCACCGTTCGACCCGCTTGGTATTTACACGTACGACACGAATGAATTCAAAAAGCGATACGAAACGTGGCCGCTTTCGAAAAAGAACTTCGCGGGAAAGATTATCCAACAAGATTTTATACCGTTCAAACATCACCTTAAAACACAGGACTCGACACAATGTATACAGAAATAATCTACGCCATACTCTGGCTGCTTTCTTCCTTCCTTTGGCTGTCGGTCGACCGCCGGTACGGAGTCACTCTGTATCAGCCCTTCGACCGATGGACCAGTCCGGAAGGAAAAGCTCCCGAAAATAAAGGGTTTGTTGTCGGACAAAACGCAAAATTCCGATTCGGCGTGAGTATCGCGATTGCCGTGATCCAAACGTATTTTTTCTATCACGGCGCGCCGCTTATCGAAAAATTCGTTACATTCATCGCTATGATCATCGTTATCTTCATAGGATTTTACCTCGGTCCATGGGCGCTCGGCTTATGGAAAGGAACGAATAAAGTCTTTGATATCGTTGATAAAGTGGAAGACGGCACCATCGACATTAAAGGAGAAGCTCACAAATATATCGATGGCGCGACCGGACAAATCGCAAAAACGGTACACGAATTAAGCGATGAAGCCGGCGAACAGATCGCCAAAAAAGTTCACGAATTGAGCGATGGAGCGGGCGAACTCTTCACGGAGGCCGCTCATCACTTTAAAGAAGAAAAGAAGCCGGAACCGGAACCCGAAACAAAGAAGGAAGCTGTGATCAAATCGGAAGAACCGAAAAAGACCATGGCTGACTTCGTTGAAGACCACTGGAAGCAAAAATGACAGAAACTCAAAAAACAAAACAACACGGGCGGCTGTACTATCTTTTCGAGAACTTGGGAAAGAAAGGAAAAGTCTGGTGGAAAAACAACCGGTTCACTTTTATTGTAAGTTTGGTCGTTATCGCCTCCCTTACCTTTATTTTCAGAGAAGAATTCCAGCCGGGCGTTATCTTTCTCAGGCAGTACTTCTTTCTCGGAACGATCGGCGTAGCTCTCTCGTACCCGCTGTACCGAATGATCAAAGTTAAAAATTGGAAACTGAGAATTTTTGCTGCCGCGCTCATCGCTCTCGTCGCCGGGTCATTATGGCTGACGAGTTATGAGGGTGTTGAGCCGTATCAATATCTCGCGCTTTACAACCGGTACAATTCACTTCCTATCGTGACGCTTGAAAAACAACCGTTAACCGGGCATGAACGTATTATGCCGGACGATGCGGTGCTGGCTGTTGCGAGGGGTTCGGCTTCGGGAGAAGAACCGATGCCGCCCGACTTCGTAAGGATCGGGAACGAATTCCGCTATACGCTTGCTATCGAGCCTGCGGTCATAACCGGAAGGTTCGGATCATGCATTAAAGAGATCATCAACGTTTCCGGAACGGAAGCGTCGGTCGATTTTTCACATCGTGACAAAGTAAATTTCTGCGTCGGAGAAAATCTCTTGCTTGGCAAAAAAACGGCAACGGCGGTTACACGCTCATTCGGAATTGAAAGATTCCTGAGCTATGAACCGAGCGATATACGTTACATGCCGAATGATGCCGGCGAATGGGTCGAAGTTGTTTCACTCATACACTGGAAAGGTATGTTCTTTCCGTATCCAGAATTTGGCGGCGTTCAGGTTATCAACCAGGACCCGACCGATCAAACGATATGGCAACATATGACATCAATGGCAGAGAGAACTCTTTTTGGGAAAGGAACGTGGATACGGCCGAAAGATATCGACAAATACCCGTTTCTCCAAGGACAAAGCATTAAAGCTAAAGAAGTTTCGACCTACATAGCGAATAGCATAAAATTCCACAACGGTCTTCCGGGCTTTACGAAGCTTCTGGGTCCGATGCCGGGATTTCACAAGAATGATGTGCGGATACCGAACGTAAAGCAGCCAGCAACAACCTATTGCAGCGATGCGGTTCCTGGCGGTTTATACCATTATTTCGGTATGGCGCCGTGGCAAACCGATAAGCACGGATTGAACCCAAGCGTGTTCATTCCCGCAGACGGTTCAGATACGGTATACTTGTACGACCATATCGTTTATGGCGAACATCTGAAAGGTCTTGAAGATATCTTCGCTCTCGTAAGAGACACGAAAAAAGCATATCTCTGGCCGAACATCGCCGCCGAACATCGTCCCTATATCAGAGACATAAACGGGCAGCGGAGATTCCTTGTTCTTACCACGATCGGTACGTTCAAAGATATTAAAGCGGATGTAAAAACTGCGAACAGCTCGTTCGAAACATCCGTTCCGGAAGTTGCCATCACCGACCCCGCGATCCGTAAAACGATCTGGGTCGACGTGTATCATCCGGAAAATTGGACCAAAGCAATAGCGGAAGAGATCGCTCCGCTTTGGAAATAAGTTGTTCTTTAATCACGGAGGGCCTGAAATAGGCCCTCTTTTTTTGGGCAAAAATTCTTGACATTTACATTTTACTATGATATACTTAATCCAGTCCTCAGTACTTGAAAACTTCCCTGTCTCGGCGTCGAAAATGCCTATGGTGCAAATCCGCACTGACCGAAAGAGGATAAAGAAAATGTACATGAATGACTGGACAAAAAAAGAAGAAATGATGCGTGACTTTGATATATCTTACGATGCATTGAATGAAACGAGAATATTGCTAGCGTCATATACTTATGTAGATTATAGCGGATCAGCCTTTGTTCTCTTCATACGAAATGGAAAATTATATGAAGTGAACGGTGGACACTGCTCTTGCAACGGACTGGAGGGGCAATGGGAACCGGAGGAAACCACAAAGGAAGCATTATTTCGCCGTATGGAAAAAGGATATTTAGGCTATGACGAAGGGAACATTTTCGCCGATGAACTAAAAAGCGTTTTAGAGGAGTTTTAGGATCGAACTTCGCGGGCGAGCAATTTATTTGCCCGCTCATTTTTTGTTGTTTAAATTTTTGTAGCCCTCTGCAAACCAAGGCTAATCTCCCACCAACAGAATATTCCCCATAACCCGTACTTTCAAATTTTGAAAAAATTTGATATTCTGTAACTTCCTTTATTAATAGAAAGTTATACTTTTCATGAAAAACACCAAGCAGCCGAAGATTGGGTTTATCGGACAGGGGTGGATCGGCAAACATTATGCCGACAATTTTGAGGAGCGCGGATACTCGGTCGTGCGGTACTCGCAGGAGGAGCCTTATATCAACAATAAAGAAAAGATCGCGAAGTGCGATATCGTTTTTATCGCCGTCCCTACCCCGACGACACCGAAAGGTTTTGATCATTCCATTTTAAATAAAGTGCTGCCTCTCGTCGGCAAAGGAAAGATCGCGGTCATAAAATCGACCATCATTCCGGGGGCGACCGCAAAGCTGCAAAAGAAATTTCCCGATATCATCGTCGTCCACTCGCCGGAATTTCTCGAAGAAGCGAGGGCGGCCGAAGATACAAAACATCCGAAGAGAACCATTGTCGGCATTCCTGTGGATAGCGCAAAGTACCGCGCGGCCGCGAAAAAAGTTATCGACGTCTGCCCGAAAGCTCCCTACGTACTCGTCTCAACTTCCGAAGAAGCCGAGTTCGTCAAGTACGGCGGAAATTGTTTTTTGTACGTAAAAGTCGTGTTTGCCAACATGTTCCACGACCTGGCGAAAAAATTCCCGAATGTCGATTACGAAAAAGTGCGCGAAGCCATGACCGCCGACCCAAGGATCGGCAATACTCATTTGAATCCGGTGCACAAAAGCGGCCGTGGCGCGGGTGGACATTGTTTTATCAAAGACTTCGCCGCGTTCGCGAATTTATACGAAAAAGAAATGAAAGATGCTTTCGGATCAAAAGCTCTCCGCGCTTTTGAAGAAAAGAACAATCAGCTTTTAAGAACAAGCGGAAAAGACCTAGACCTGCTTATCGGAGTATACGGGGACGAAATAATATAGAGTATGACATAAAATAGAAAAACGACGGAATTATTATCCGTCGTTTTTCTATTTCAGTTTTTGTTGCTTTTACCTCATTTTAAAAGAGTATGAAATTAAATTTTTTCCAGTGAGACGAACATGATTTATCCACACCACCGTACTGTCCGAAACATTTCCAATTCCATTTTCTTACTGCATCATCTCCGGTAACCGGTCCCGGCGTTCCGGCACTGCATAAATCGCCAACTACGGGTTTGCTTACTGAGGAAGAGCCGTTCGCCGGACCGCATTTCCCGTCGATCGGAGGAATCGCGTTGCAAGCGGTGAACGTGGCATTTGGCGCGAAACCGGGGTTGCAATGAAACTCACACTTTACGGACGGATTATCCGGGTAACCATATTTTTTTGGTGTATTTACGACTAGACCCGTGTCATCTCCGATATTGATAACGGCATTTGCCGGAGTGACCCCCGTACAGTTGAGCGTTTGAACGGACACTGACTGCGTCGAAGAATTTCCCAAAGTATCTGTGCACTCGAGCGTGTAGGTCGTATCGGCAAAAATGGCCGGCTGAGGTTCACTGGTCCCCGAGGTTGCTTTGTTGCCGCTCCAGCCGCCGGACGCAACACAAGGGAAAACGGCACCGGGAGCCGACCACGTAAGGTTTGTGTTCCATCCGGATGAAACAGGGTTGGGAACGGAAGACAAACTGAATGTGAACGGACTGGTAATGGTATACGGAATTGATACCGAATTGGATGATATGGAGTACCCGTCAAGGGTCCAATCATCTTTCCAATATTTGGGATAATTGGGAAGCTTAAGCGTTCCTGCAAATAACGCATTTCCGCTTGAATTTGGAGCGGTAAAGTAATCCCATCTTTCAAACTCCGAAACATCCTGTTGAGAAGTAATGGTTGTGCCGTCAATGGTCACGCTATTAAATAATCCACCCTCTTCCAAATAGCTGTGTCCGGGGATTGATATGATCCAATTAAGACACTCGGGGTAGACAGCTTGCATATGCGTTTCCATAATATCTCCGGGGGAATAACTGGAACGATCCAAGTCTACGGTGTAATCGGCCCACACATACGTTCCGTCAAATGTATAACCTTCCACCGTGAACGTTTTAGCGCTCGCTTCCCCTCCTCCCGATAATAATCCCGCTCCAATCATCATCCCAAACAATACAGCCATGCTTGCCTGCTTATTCTTTTTTATCACATACATACCAACCGCCGATATCGCAAAGATCAAGAGAAAGACCGAAACGGCAACATAAGGCAGGGATCCATTTTGTGTCTTCGCGGGAAGAGTAGATGTAGCTGAAGCGGGAATATTTTTGGACCGAAACTCATAGGAATTCTCGGCTAAAACTTTTCCGCTCGCATCGATAATCTTTGCTAAGATGATCGGGTTTTGGCAATCGCGGACTACGGGAATGGAAAAATGTTCCAGCCCACCCCCTTTTTTTATATCAAGTGTTTTGGAAACAGGTTCGGAACAAACATTTCTCTTAGAGTCGACAATGGAAATAACCGATGAGATCGTTTGTTCCGTATTTGCGCTTTTCACTCTTGCCCCCGGAAAGCTGTCAGCCGATCCAGTCCAGAAAAAAGTAAGTAACGCGATTTCACCAACCCGATAATAGTCTTTGTTTATCGTCAAATTCTGAATAGTTGCGCTCTCGCCGCGCAGGACAAAATGAAAGGCAACGGATCCGGAAAGAGAGGAGCCATTTTCGCTTAAGAAAGTCAAGACGACATCATAAGCCTGCGGTTCCGTTACTTTAGGCAGTTTAGCGACAAAATCCGTTTTTTGGTTTGATTTTATAGTGAGGGGCGTTTGCTTTTCATCCTTGATTAATTTCCCAAAAGAGGAACGACGGTATACCTGAAAAGCGGGAACAACAATTTGGCTCGTTTTAAAAGTATTTGTTATCGGGCAATGTGCGATAAGTGTTTCTTTTTGAGAAATGTCAACACCTTGATTCAACGTGTAGTGTTTGTTCCCATCTTCTCCGTCAACAGTAAGAAAACATTTTGTACGATCGATTTGAATATATTCATTCGTTCCGTTGAGTGTAACCAGTTCCCTTGTTTTTACCGTGCCAAAAATAAGTCCGTCAGGATTCTTGGATTCCACCTGCAAAAAATATGTCCCTTTCAAATACTCCGGAGCGGTATACGTGATCTCTTTATGGATAGAGTCGTTGGATCCGAGGCTTAATACATCGCCACTGTAGATCTTTTGGTGTATAAGAGAATATCCTTTGGTCTCTTTTTTGAGAAGATTGACCGCGTAAACTATTTTCGGTTGAACACCTTCACTGTTAAAAATATTAAAAGCGATGGTGAACGCACTGCCATCCTGTTTGATAATTTGAATGTCTTGAACGTCGACCGCAGCGACCAAGACACCTTTTTGAACAGTCTGAGTTGCTTCCGGCGTTTTTACCTCCTCTGCATACGCCGAAGGAAAAAATGCAAACACGAGAATCGCGAGAGCGAAAATATATTTTCTCATTTTAATAGTGCTTATAACTACTAACGATACTATATATTATAATTATAGCATTATTTTTGCGGAACTGTTACTGGAGGTGTGTATAAATAAATATCAAGGGCTTATATTTTTTTGAATAATATAATGAAATAAAAAAAACTGTCCCCCTCACTCGCGGGGGATTTTTCATTGCATTTTCATGAAGCATAAATAGAATGCTGCTATCCTTTTCCTTTATCTGCCGAAAACCTTATAATGAACCAGGTATAACCATCAAACCGATACTATATTTCTATGCATGAACAAACAACACGCCCAGCACCGAGCCTGACCGGACTTTTGCGGCGCTACGCCGGCATTATTTTTTTGCTGATCATTCTTACTGTCATCGCGAGTGCGCTCGGTCTTGTCGTACCGAAGATCATTTCCGGAGCTATCGACTCGTACGAGGCGAGCGACTTTTCGATTAACTATCTCGTTCTTGAACTGACTGTTGTCGCGATCCTTATTTTCATTTTCACCTACCTGCAAAGCATCGTGCAGGTCTATGCGTCCGAGCGAGTGGCGCGCGATATGCGCAATGATATCGCGGCGAAGATATCAGTGCAACCGTACTCATATATAGAGAGCGTCACGCCGGCAAAACTTCTCACCAACCTGACATCCGATGTCGATGCGGTAAAAATGTTCGTGTCCATTGCTGTTTCAAGTCTCATATCATCCGTCTTTTTGATCATCGGCGTGTCGATATTGCTCATCATTACCGACCGGGAACTCGGGATCGCGGTTCTTGCCGTCATGCCGTTCATAGCCGTTACGTTCTTTTTCGTCCTGTCCAAAGTCCGCAAACTCTTCACAAAGTCACAGGAAGCGATAGACTGGTTGAACAAAGTCATCAGCGAAAGCATTCTCGGTGCGGCGCTAATCCGATTGCTTAATTCGCAAGAACCGGAATACAAAAAATTCCACGCAGCCAACACCGAAGCGAAGCGTATCAGCCTGCAGATATTGGCGTTGTTCGCCGGACTTATGCCGGCCATCATGTTCCTCACGAACATCGCCACGCTCATCATTGTACTTCTCGGCGGTCATTTCATCATTACCGGCACTATGTCGCTCGGAAATTTTACCGCTTTCAACAGCTATCTCGCCATTCTAATTTTCCCGATCATGATCATCGGATTTACGAGCATGCTCATTGCGCAGGCGCAGGCGTCCTATGGCCGGATATTGAAAGTACTCAATGCGCCGGTCGAAAAAGCAACGGGTGGTCTGAAAGCGACGCTTCGCGGAGATATTGAGGTGGAGGAACTAACCGTAAAGTTCGGACAAAAGACCGCGCTCAAGAAAGTCTCATTTTCTGTGAAAGCCGGACAAAAAACCGCGATCATCGGACCGACCGCCGCCGGAAAAACACAGCTTTTGTATTTGCTTACCGGACTTCTCCGCCCTACATCGGGTGAAATATTTTTCGACGGAAAAAATATCAACGGATACGATAAAGCGAATCTGCACAGTCAGGTCGGGTTCGTATTCCAAGACAGCGTCATGTTCAATCTGAGTCTCAGGGAAAACATCGCCTTTTCGAATACGGTAAAGGATGCGGATATTGAAAAAGCGATTGCGACCGCCGAACTTCGCGACTTTATTGATACGTTGCCTCAAAAATTGGACACTATCGTTTCGGAACGCGGCACTACTCTTTCCGGAGGACAAAAACAGCGCATCATGCTCGCGCGTGCACTTGCGCTCAATCCAAAAATTTTGCTTCTCGACGACTTTACCGCGCGCGTCGACGGCGAAACCGAACGGAAGATAGTAAAAAATATCGCCAAAAATTATCCGGGGATTACGCTCATATCGGTAACGCAAAAAATCTCATCAATCGAACATTATGACCAGATCATCGTCCTCATGGAAGGCGAACTCTTGGCTACCGGAACACACGAAGAACTGATGCAGATGTCGCCCGAGTATGCGCAAATTTATCAGTCACAGAGGAGTACGAATCAATACGAATGAATTTGTAAATTTCTAATATCTAATTTCTAATTTCTAATGAACGACGACGATATTTAACATTTAACATTAAACATTATGCATTTTATTAGAAATTAGGAATTAGGAATTAGAAATTATTTAGTCAACAAAAATATATTTCTCGCACGATAATACGTTTTGTATCAAAAGACTCCTTTTAGAATTTAGATCATATGAACTATTCTCTCACCCGCACCGACCATGATAAAGAAAAAGAAAAAGGCGTGCTTATGACCGCATGGCGACGGCTTGTGCCACTTCTCGCAGAAGAAAACCGTTCCGTAACCATAGCAATTATCGCCATTTTAGTGAACTCGGTAACTATGCTGGTCGTGCCGATTATCATCGCGCGCATCGTCGACGTGTATATGCTCAAAAAAGATTTTCACGGCGTCTTGGTTTTTTCAGGACTATTGCTTCTTGTTTTTGTAGTCGGTCTCATCTCGAGCTACGTGCAGATAAAAACGATGGGTGGCGTCGGGAGGCGTCTCTTGTTTAATTTGCGCAATAAAATATTCAATAAACTCTCCGAACTCCCGGTTGCGTTCTTCAACCAAAACAAAGCGGGAGATCTTATCTCTCGCATCAACAGCGACACGGAAAAACTCAATCAATTTTTTGCGCAGGCACTGATGCAATTCGTGAGCAACATCATTCTTATTATCGGGACGGCGGTCTTTTTGCTTGTCATCAATCCCCGCCTCGGCTTTGTCGCGCTCCTTCCCGCAATCGTCGTTCTCGTTCTCACTCAAATGCTTTCGCCGTGGGTCAAACGAACAAACCTCGCGAGTTTGCGCAGTCTCGGCGCAATGAGCGGAGAGATACAAGAGAGCATCAACAATTTTAAAGTAATCGTGGCATTTAACCGCCTTGATTATTTCCGCGATAAATTCAAAGAATCGAACGAGCTGAATTATGTCGCCTCGATTAAGTCAGGCATCGCGTCCAACGTATTCAATCCGCTTTACGCGTTTGCCGCCTCATTCGGACAACTTGCTGTTTTGGCGTACGGAATTTATCTTATCTCGATTGGACAATTCACGGTCGGTCTGCTCATTGGTTTCTTGTTGTATGTCAACAGTTTTTACAATCCTCTCCGTCAGCTCGCCTCTGTATGGTCATCGCTCCAGCTTGCACTCGCCGGACTCGACCGCATTTCCGAGGTACTCGCGCTCGAATCCGATATCTTGACGCAAACCGAACAGTCGACCGAGAAACCCGCGTCACCCGAAGCAGTCCTTGAATTTAAAAATGTCGAGTTCCGCTACGCGGAAGGAAAAGATGTTTTGAAAAATATAAACTTTACCCTTGAAAAAGGAAAAACCTATGCGCTCGTCGGACCGACCGGCGGCGGCAAAACCACAACCGCATCACTCATGGCTCGCCTGTACGATCCTATCGCCGGCACCATTTTCCTTGAAGGAAAAGATATTCGCTCATGCAGTCACAAAGAGCGTGCGGAAAAGATCGGATTCATTCTTCAGGAACCGTTCCTTTTCAATGGGACGGTTCGCGAAAATATTTTATACGGAAATGAGAAGTATAAAAATATTTCGAATACGGAACTCACAAAAGTTTTGGAAAAAGAAAACCTGACAAAACTGTTAGAAAGATTTTCCGACGGTCTCGACACGAACGTCGTTTCAAGCGGCGACGCCGTGAGCTTAGGTCAAAAACAATTGATCGCCTTCATCCGCGCGACCCTGCGTAACCCCGATATTTTGATCCTCGATGAAGCGACCGCCAACATCGACACCGTCACCGAAGAACTCTTGGACGAGATCATAAAAAAACTTCCGCAAAAAACCACCAAAGTCATCATCGCCCACCGCCTGAACACTATTGAAAACGCCGACGAAATATTTTTCGTCAACGGAGGAGAAGTGACACCCGCGGGTTCGATGGAACACGCGATGGAAATGCTTTTGTCGGGGAAAAGAGAAAGTTAACGGACGAGTATCAGGGGAAAGTATCGGTATCAGGGACGACGAACGACGCCACTTCGCACCAGCTTCGCGGGGCAAGCAAAAGAAAAAACCCGCCGTTTGGCGGGTTGATTTCGGTTAGCTTAACAGGTGTCCAACTTCCGCCATTCCGGGAAGAAGCGAGATTCCGAGCATAAGCGCGATATGAAAGAGCGTTACAAAAAGATACAGAAGCGAATATTTCACGACGTCTTTTTTTACCATTGGCACATGTCCATCGATACGTATCAGATCAGCCTCCTTCAAAGAAAAAAGTTGTTTAATTCCGAAATAGATTTCGTAGATCACATACTGCGGGTAATACCAAGGTCGTTTTTCATAGCGTAAGGCGACTAAGTGGATGTCACACCAAAGGGCGCCAAACATCAACATGGCAACAGAAGAGAATATCACCGCCTTAAGAGGTGCGACCGAAAAACTTATCGCTGTCAATTCGGGTACGACGAACCAAATAAAAATAACCGCCATAAACATTCTGAAAATCGTTCTCGTCAGTGTACTTAGCGCTTCGGAAAGTCCATAATCGCTAAACACTTCGGATAATCCAATAAACGCGACTAGCGTCAAAAGGTGCCAGCCGTATATTCCGGAAATGACCGCAGCAAGCGCGAACGAAAAAAGCATAAAGAAGAATCCGTACGATTCGCGAAAAGAATACACGAGCGATTTCACTACGCGTCCTCCGTCGAGCGGATTGATCGGAAAGAGGTTTATGAGATTAATAAACGTCATCATGCTCGCGATCGAAAGAAACAGTTTGTCTCCGGTGTAGAAATATACGCCGATAGCGATAAAAATAAACAGTACCCCGTACACCGGACCCATAAGCGCGATGTACGATTCATTCCTTCCGCTTTTAAATCCTTCCGCAGCCATAGCCGCTCCGCCAAATCCGGGGATCAGATAGATACCCATCGTTTTGATACCGCATTTTTTCATCGCAGACAAATGTCCGTATTCATGCCAAGCGATGAACGCTACGAGCGCGCATCCCATTTGCCACGTAAGCAAATACGAATACAGCCCGGCGCTGGCGGCAACACCTACCGCTTTCAGACTAAAAAGCCCTTTCGCCACTTTGAGCAGTTTCGGCAGAACTTTTGCGCCGATTTTTATGATAACGACCAATATCGTGGCTTGTGTTTTCTTTGTTGTTTCCATCAAATGCCTCCATTGACAGTTTAAGAATTTCAATTTATTCCAAAAACAATACTAGCATATACAATGAGCACTTGTCAATAGCACAGCCCTACAAACCAGATGTACTCCTGTCGGAAAAAAGAAAACGCCTGACGAGCTTATAGCTTTTAGCTTTTAGGTTTTAGCTTTACGAACGACGAGTGGAACTAAGGGCAAAAGAAATCACGGACAAAGGGCTTCCCTTAAGGAGGAGCGGAGCGACGGGGAAAGGGAAGCCCTTGGGTAGTGATTTCGGTTAGCGGAAGAGCCAAAAATGTAAAGGTATATGGGACGACTACAAAACAATGAAAAAACCCGCCATGCGGGCGGGTCGGTTCTTGCTTATGTTTGATGGTTTTGGATAATATCTTCCCAGTCTCCTTTCGCCCACTTAGGCAAAGTTGCCGGAACGATTATGCGATGTGTTACCGGTTCGCGGAATTCTCCTCGGCTAAACTTCCTTTCCATGACTTTTACATCGGTTCCTTGAAGACGCAGGAATACTTCCCGTATAGCATCAATCTTTTTTATGATGCGCGCAGTGGAAAGTCCCGTTATCCTTCTTATAGTAAACGGTCCTTGTTCCGTGTATCCAGTCACCCGAATGTGTGCGGGTTCTCCCCATTCGCTGTAAGGAAAGTGAGTCACCTCTATCCGCAAAATTTTCTCAATACTCATTTGTTCATCTCCGGTTTCAGTTGTTTGGTCTTTTACGAAATTCTGAATACAGAATACACTTTAATAATCAATTTGTCAAGCAAAACCTCAATTCTTCCGCCGGACGGGGTCTCTGACCCCGTCCGAAACGTTTCGTCCGTTAATGTTTACATCAGATAGCGAAAAAATCGGAAGATGTTATTATAAACGTCATGAACGGGGTCAGAGACCCCGTCCGGCGACCAAAAATCACTTTGGTGTTTAAAAAATGGAACGCATCGAGATGCGCTCCATTAAAAGCCGTATTATTCAGGAAGGTCTTCGTACTCCAGTGCGTGAACCACCGCCTTTCTTCCGAGGGGACAAGTGGTTTCATTTTCAATAACTTCTGCCTTTTTTTCTTCAAGCCAATTCTTTTTCTTTTTTTCGAAATCAGCGATCGAATTTGATACGATTGTTGTATCATAGATCTCTGCAAAAGTATTTACGAAACCATAAAAAAATATGGTAGCGGTGACGCGTGTTTTCATAATAATTCTCCAAATGTACAAAATTAAGGTTAATCACAGTATATCAAATAAATTAACATTTGTCAAATTTTCCCCGTTGTCTTTCTGCCGCCGGACCGGGGTTGTACCACTGTCCGAAACGTTTGGAGCAAGTACAGAATTTTTGTAAAAACAGCATTGACCAAGTGAACATTTAAAACGTCATGAACCGGGGTACAACCCCGGTCCGACGACTAACGAGCAACCGTTATATAACAAAAACCACCCGAGCGGGTGGTTTTTGCAGGAGAGTTTTTTTACTTCTTCCCTTTTGCTTTTTTTACAATTTTTTTAACGGCGGTCTTGGTTTCTTTAACAACCTCTTTTGCCCCCTTCTCAATTTCTTTCGAAACTTTTTTTACTACCGCGGTCAATTCCGCTTTGACCTTCTCGGGATCTTTCGGCTTGTCCTCCGCAGACTTGGCGGCGGGCAGCTTCGATCCGAGAAGCATATCCATGGACCGAACGAGTTTGTCGATCTTATACTCTATCGACTCCAAGCGCCGCTTGGTGTCGCCGTCCGAGCGGGGCTGTTCCCCAAAGGCCGGCCTTTGGAACGGGCGATCATTGTTGAATTCCCTCTTTTCTCCGCGGTCAGTGCCGCCGTCTTGTTTTCCTCCTCGCTTCGCAAAGCAGTCGGCGCAATACACCGGTCTGCCGTTTTTCGGCATGAACGGCACTTCGCACGCCTTTCCGCACTCCGCGCAGGTCGCGCGATACGACGGGCCGCGTTCCCCGCGATCCCGATTAAAATCCGGACGGCCAAAATCCCGTCCTCCCTTTCGGAAACCGCCCCGGTCTCCGCCTCGATCACCCCCCTGATTAAAATTACCCATAGAATATTTATTAGCTGTTATTCGGAACCTATTTAGTCCTCTAAACGGTTCCTTTATGGTATCTTCATAATACCATACTTTCAAAAAAAATGCAAGTTTTTTTGACAAAACGGCTCTATTTAGTATTATTTACCGATAATATATGTGTTGTTGCCATTTATATCATACTCATGATAGAGTGATGTTGGTAATGTTCTCATCAAAAAAAAGGAGATACAAAATGACCGAACCGACACAAACACCGGCCCGAAAAAAACTCAACACGGTAAATAAAGGGTATCTATTTGCAAAAAATAACCTTCCCGATACGATAACGCCCTATCTGCAATTTTCCGCAAAAGCGAAAGCTGACGGCGCACTTCCATCAAAAACAAAAGAACTGATCCTCCTCGGGATTGCTCTCGTCACGCGCTGCGACGGATGTTTGCTTCATCACATGAAAGAATGCAAAAAACTCGGCGTTACCAGAGAAGAAATACTGGAAACCTTCGGAGTCGCCGTGATGATGGGAGGAGGCCCCGTCTTCACTTTTGCCGCTCTACTTGAAGAAGCGATGGAAGAATTCTATCCGGTCGAAAAGAAATAAAAAAAATAAGTAAGTGTTCCCCCCGATACGTTCGGGGGAATTTTTTTAAAAATACGCAAAGAAAAGACCCGCTTTCGCGGGTCCATAAACAAGTCAGTGACCGACAAGCAATTTCCAGAGCATGATATGGATCTTGCCGGGTAATCGTGGGCTGTCTTTTCCTTTATTGGAAAGAATTTTCTTGAGCGTCTTACGCGCGTTTTTTGCGAACCTTTTTTCATCACAAAGTTTTCCGTAGTTCTGTTCGCGAATAAGACGAGCGAAAGCTTTTGATATCACTATTGTAAACGGGGTTCCGCGGAACAACTCGGATATCTGTTCTCTGTTTAGACAGATTTCGTTTTCTTTCACGCAAACTTTTTTGTACGCTAAACCGTCTCCAAGGCGAACGAACCATTCCTGATCATTGTAATCAGTTCCGGAAATTCGATAAGCGAATCCCGCATTGGTGACCAACTTACAACCGCACAATATTTTTTCATAATCAATTTCCTTGCCGTCACAAAACAAGTGCGGCTTACCCCCGCCCCCTTCGCTCCAAAAAATCATCCCACGCCCACCCTGGATATAAGTGAGACCAGGTAGAGATTGTGCAATGGAAGCATTTGGATCTTCTCTGAAATGAACAATACACATCATTTTCTCCCACAAAGTCTTCAAAAAACGCACGGTTTTGTCATACCCTGTCAATCGGAATGACCAAATCAACTGAAATGGAATATATCATGTTTTAAACAACAAGTCAACATGTAACTCACACCCCCAAAAATACCGCAGTAAATCGTCGCCGGAGCGGGTGAGCAGTTACGTCAACATAACTTGACATTTATGGTACTTTCGTGATATAATGCACAGCATGATAAACGTACCCTATTTCAGGCAAGGAACCCCCTTTTCGTGCGGACCGGCGGCGCTTAAGATGATGCTGCATTTTTTTGGCGTGGAAAAGGCGGAAGAAGAACTTGCCAAACGGCTAAAAACAAACACAGAAAACGGTACACTTCATGCCGACATGATCCGGGTGGCACAAGAGGAGGGTTTTTATGTATTCGAAAACGACGATTCCTCAATTGTTGAAATCAGCGGACTTCTTAGACATCATATTCCTGTTATCGTCCATTTCGTCGAACCGAGCGAAAACGACAACCACTACGCCGTCGTCGTGGGGGTGGATGATACGCATCTTTTATTGAACGACCCGTGGAATGGAGAAAAGATTACCATGGAAATCGATGATTTCATCGAGCGATGGTCCAGCGAAAAGCGAACTGAGGACAACTGGCTCATGGCTATTTCCCGCGATTCATTTTCTTTGGGGCGGCAATACGAACCGGTACAAACAAGTACTCTTATAAAATGATAACGACTCGTATTTTTTCATTTTAATAAAATGTATTTCTCAGGTATAATGGGGATATGCCACCTGATGAACAAAGCAACGGAGCAAAGCCTTATTATTTCTCCATTATCATCCCCGCGCATAACGAGGAAAAATATATCAAGGAAACACTGGAGTGTGTCAAAAAACTTTCGTACCCGAAAGAATTTTTCGAAGCGTTAGTGATAGAGAACGGTTCGAACGACAAGACCTACGAAGTGGCGAAAAAATTTGATGACCGGAACATTCGCACCATGAGCATTTCTTTAAAAGGAGTATCGAAAGCAAAAAACTTCGCTCTCGGAGTTATTTGCGCGAACAGTGATTGGATCGTATACCTTGACGCGGACACCCATCTCAAGCCCGCTTTTCTTGATGACCTTGCCGTATTCCTTCGAAAAAATGCGAAACGAAATTTTTCTGTCGGAACAACAGCCGTGGAGCCGATAGAAAACCGACATTGGTACGCGAGAACCTGGTTCTGTCTGTACAATTGGGGGCATAAAAATACCAATACCTCATACGCAATCCAGATCGCCCGCGCGTCGCTTAAAAACAAAGCGCGTTTTGATGAGGGTGTTACGCTTGCGGAGGACCTGAAATATATCAAAGAACTTCTTCCGTACGGAAACTTTTTTTACTTTGACACCGACACGGTTTCGACCTCGACCCGGCGTTTTGACGCTGTAGGTTGGAACTGGCAGTTTATTAAATGGAATTGGGACGCGCTTATCTTCAGATTATTCAAAAAAGCGCCGAAGTATCCTGTGATAAGATAATAACGAGTAATTTCTACTATCTAATTTCTAATTCCTAATAAAATGTCTAATGCAAAAAATGCCTTAAGGCTGTCGTTCATTTAGAAATTAGAAATTAGGTATTAGAAATTTTTTGATCATGTTCAACATCTTCACCAGCACCATCTCCGGAATGTCCGTCTGGCTCACGGCTCACACAACCCTCGCGTATGTTGTGCTTTTTTTCGGCTCGTATTTTGAGACGGTTGTCGGTCCCGGTTTTTTTATTTACGGTGAATTATTTTTTATTCCCGGCTCAATACTCGCCGGCGCGGGGATCTTGAATATTTGGTTCGTGGCGCTCTTGACCATATCCGGCGGCGTCCTCGGTGATTATACGAGCTACGAACTTGGCAGAAAGCACGGACGGTATTTTTTCAAGAGCGGAAACAAGTATTTTTCACCCGAGAACCACAAAAAAGGTTCGGATTTTTTCGAAAAATACGGCCCGAAAGCGATCTTCTTCGCGCGGCTTCTCGGACCCCTCTCGTGGATCACCCCGTTTCTTGCCGGCACATACGGCATTTCGCGCGGAACATTTTTCAAATATAACATACCGGGAGTTTTTGCCGGCATCGGAGAGTTCCTTATCGTCGGTTATTTTTTCGGGAGCAGTTACGGAACAGTGCTCAAATTTATCCAACAAAAATTGGCGTATGTTCTTGGAGGCCTATTCCTTCTATTTTTTGCGTATTATATTATTAAGAGAAACAATCCCGAATTTTTTACCGAGACCAAGAAAAAATTACGTTTGCTAAAGTAAAATCAATTTTTTATGGAAGATAAAAAAGTAAGCCTCATTGTCTGCGCATATAACGAAGAAAAATATATCGGCGAATGTCTTGATCGCGCGATACAAAGTTCCGAAGGAAAATTTTTCGAGATATTGGTTATCGATAACGCCAGCACCGACCACACAAAAGAAGTTGCGGAGATGCGCGCGGGGGTTCGCGTCATACATGAAGAAAAAAAAGGTCTGACCCGAGCAAGACAACGCGGGTTCGAAGAAGCAAAGGGGGATATTCTCGCCTATATCGATTCCGACACGCACATGCCCGAGGGCTGGCTTGCAACCGTCATGCATGAATTCCGACAAAACCCGAAACTCGCCGTCCTTTCCGGCCCGTATGTATACTATGATATTTCGAAGTTGCAGCAATTCCTTGTTAAGCTCTATTGGTACGTTCTCGCCATGCCCATTTATTGGATCGTCGGCTATATGACCGTCGGTGGGAATTTTGCGATAAAAAAAGAAGTGCTCACAAAAATGAACGGGTTTGATACGACAATCGAATTCTACGGAGAAGATACCAATATCGCGCGACGGGCGCACAAATTCGGAAAGGTGAAGTTCAAACCGAGTTTCGTTATGTATACTTCCGGGCGGCGTCTCACCGGGCAGGGAGTATTTTCAACCGCCACCGCCTACATGTTGAATTATGTTTCAGAAGCCTTTTTCCACAAGCCCGTGACGAAGGAATATACGGATATACGATAACATACTATCATCGACCGCTATGGGTTTTTCTGTTGTTGCAAATACTCGACCATTTCCACATCTATCGGCGCAAAATCAAAATTTTCGCATTCTGAAAATTGGACCCATGCATGCGCCAAATGACTCCCGTCCGAAATAATTTTTTGATCCGACGACAGCGTACACTCAACCAAAATAAGTTCGATTTCCTTATCGGGTTCTGTGCGCTTAAAAATCCCTACTATTTTTTCCGGAATGACATCAACGCCAAGTTCTTCGCGTATTTCGCGTTTGACGGCATCTTGCTCCGTTTCGCCTTCTTCTATCTTCCCTCCCGGAAATTCCCATTTTCCGGCAAGCTTGCCGTGCGCTCTCTCGGCTATGAGAAAAGCGCCGGCGTTATTATATATGAGTGCTGCAGTAACGCGTATCATTGGCGTTCATTGTACCATATATTTTTACGCGGTAAAAATATAACACATTGACTTTAATACTCATTTATGATATACTGTGCATGTAAATGATAGTCCTTTTAACTTTAATAAAACTGACACTTTGGAGGAAATAGTAAATGAATACTTACGTACACAACCTGCTTTCAGCAATGACGGATGACATTCGCGAAGATGTGAGCCACGAAATTTTAATGATTTACTGCAAGATGCGTAAAACAGAATGGTACACTCGAATATGTGAGAAGGAGGGAAAAGACGCTGCGGAATCAAAACTGTTCGAAGTTCTTTCCGACAGACACAACCTGCAATTTGCGAATTCTATTGAACCGATCATTCATGGCTTGCTGGCTTTAGCAAGTACCGCCGAAGGAGAAGAATGCATTCGAGTGGTCAAAACCGAGTACGGCGACGACAGCGATATGCCTCTCCTTTTAAAGGAGTTGGGAATGGCAAATATAAGCGGCGACAAAATTATTTATGCCGAAATTCCTGAGCAACCGGCTTTTGATAGCCGTGAACTCAGGGGCCAAAGGTGCTTCGATCAAATCGGCGAACTCGGTCTTATTGCGATCATCGTTGCAACTAAATATATGTCGACACTCAGATCACTTTCTCTCGTATTAAAACACAGAAAGGAAGAAAGCGGTTTCGTTGTTTGTACTATTAGTCCGGACGGAAATCTATATAATCATAGTTATTTTCCGAACACGACGGCGCAAGGCTTTTTGGAACATAAACTCGGAATTATCCGAGAAGTTCCGACGTACGCCTGCCGCGGCGGTGGCGACAACACTATCGGCTTTCCCTGTGCTGAAAAATATCTTGCCGAAAACATCGACCAACTCGGTCCATTTTTAACAGAGCTAGCGGAAAGTTTGACCAGAGAAGTATAGTATTACACGGGGGTAGCAAGTCTACCCTCGTTTTTTGTGTTGTTTACCGGATATCTTATCTTTGTCGTTCAGGACAAAAAGCGGTACTATATGTGTTATGAAAAAACGATACATTTCTCTTCTTTTCTCTCTTGCTGTGGCGACAGGAATACTTTTGCGCGGCGGAAATTTTATTTTGTCAGAGCAGATCGTCGCCCACCCTCTTTCTCAAACGAACCAGCAAAATGTTTCCCTATCTCCAAGCGAACGGTATCCGGTCGTTCGAATAATCGACGGTGACACGATAATCGTTCGAATAAACGGCAAGCTTGAAAAAGTTCGCCTCATCGGGCTTAATACGCCGGAGACTGTTGATCCGAGAAAATCGGTGGAATGTTTTGGAAAAGAAGCGTCCGACGAGGCGAAGAAAATTCTCGCCGGAAGATCGGTACGTCTCGAAACGGACCCGTCGCAAACCGCACGCGACAAATACGACCGTTTGCTCGCATATATTTTTTTGGAAGACGGAACGAATTTCAACAAGATGATGATCGAAAGCGGATACGGATACGAGTACACTTACGATGTGCCGTATACATACCAAAAAGAATTCAAAGAGGCTGAAAAGATGGCGAGAGAAAACAAGATGGGGTTGTGGGCGGAGGGATTATGCAACAAGAATTTCTAATTCCTACTGACCTTTCCACGTTAGCTTAACATGGAAAAATTTGGATATTTTTGCCGAGTGCGAAGTCGTGGAGCCAAAAATATCGTGAGCCGTACTCGCGGTACGGTGAAACGATATTTTTGGCGAA
>Ga0172379_10001426_pt1 | contig 47473 bp, 44 predicted proteins | sample GrowelOW334metaG_FD_119756 | JGI IMG/M metagenome (GOLD analysis project Ga0172379, IMG submission 119756) | Groundwater microbial communities from an aquifer near a municipal landfill in Southern Ontario, Canada - Groundwater well OW334 metaG | ecosystem: Environmental > Aquatic > Deep...
CAACCGACTGATTTCTTCTCGCTCCAAATCGCTTAATCTTAAATAATTTGTCATAGAAATCTAGCGTATCATTATTGGCGCTTAGCGCCAAATATGTTGCGTTAGATTCTGGACTCAAACTTAGTTAATTAATTTGAAATATGTCCGAAGAAATAGAACGTAAATATTTAGTTTATAAAGATAAATTGCCAATACTAAAAAATGGCACTTTATTTATTCAAGGATATTTATCTATTGAACCGCATTTTAGAGTAAGGATTATTGGAAACAAAGTTATTATTGGAATAAAAAATATTATTAAAGATGGAAAAAGTAGAAATGAGTGGGAATTTGAAAAAAAGTTAAACAAAGAAGAAATAAAAAGTCTTTTAAATCTTTGTATCGAAAAGCCAATTGAGAAAATAAGATATAATATAAAACATAAAGATTTAATTTGGGAAATTGATGAATATCAAGCCGATAATAAAGGATTAATTACTGCTGATGTGGAATTGCCATATATTGATTATCCAATTGATTTTCCAGATTGGATAAATATTTCAAAAGAAATTACTCATAATCCTAAGTATTTCAATACGAATTTGGGTAAGCATCCTTATTGTAATTGGTAAGTAATTTATTAAATATGAATGGCTTTGTTACAGAAATAACAACAAACTGATTATTTTATGATATCTTCTTAGAAGAAGTATAAAAAACTAATTCTATGATGAAAATCCGTCCAGCTAAAACCAATGTAGATTTTGCATATGTTGCTTCTTTATTTAACCCTAAAAATAATCAATACATTTGGCCGAAGAGTCAAACCACCAAGCAGGTTAAACAAAATTGTAGTGAGAATAAACGTTATTATATTTTGTTAGTTAAAGATAAACCAGTTGGCTGGTTTAATATTCGTTTATCCGACAGCAAAGAAGCAACCATAGGAATAATTATTGACCATCCACACCAAGACCAAGGTTTTGGTAAGCAAGCCATGGCCTTAATCAGAAGGGAAGCTAAAAAGTTAGGCATGAAAAGATTAAGACTGGAAGTCTTTTTAGACAATAAACCAGCCATCAATCTTTATAAAAAAACCGGCTTTAAAATAACAGCTAATGTTGTAACAATGGAAAGGAAAATTTAAGCTTCTTTATTCAAAAAAATGCCTGAAGAATTATTCGATATTATTAATGAAAATAACCAACCGCTCAGTTTTACTAAGCCTAGAAAAGAAGTTCACAAAACTTTGCAATATTGGCACCGAGCCGTCCATATTTGGATTATAAATTCAAACAAAAAGATTTTGGTCCATTTGCGTTCGCTAAGTGTAGATGCTAATCCGGGCAAATGGCAATCATTTTTTGGTGGTCATCTTCAAGCTGGCCAGGATTATCAGAACTCGGCAATCCAAGAGATAAAAGAGGAGTTGGGTTTAAACATTACGTCGGATCAGTTAATTTCTTTGCATATCCGTAAAAGTGAAAGAGTTAAACATTTTTCCCAAGTGTATATTTTAAGCTGGGATGGTGATATTAGTGACTTGCAGTTTGACAAAAATGAGATTGAGTCGGCAATATGGCTTTCGGTAAATGAGCTACAAGATAAGATAGACCAAGGCGAATTTTGTAATACCTTGGACGAAAAAGTCATTGAATATATAAATGGTCTAAATTAATGAAACTAACTCAACAAATTGATTGGATATTCTTTGACGCCGGTGGCGTATTATTAAATGAAACCAAACATGAAGAGCAAAGAATGAGCTTAATTTTAAAAGTAATTCAAGAATATAAGCCTAAAATTACCAAGGATGATATTTCAGTAGAACGACCTAAGGCCAGTGCAATGCTAGGTGGTTTAACAATAAACATAGTTAAACTACTTTTACCCGATAAAATCCAGCAAGAGTCCGCTATTAAGAAAATAAAAACTATTGGTCTGCGAGCTGACCAATGTAGTTATGCCTTTGTTAGGCCTGAGGCAGAAAAGATTGTTGAGAGGTTATCTGAAAAATATAATCTTGGGCTTTTAGCAAATCAACCAGTCAACACCAAAGAAAAATTAGAAAGAGCCGGTGTCTTAAAATATTTCAAGTTTCAAGAAGTCTCCGAAGATTTTAAATTAAGAAAGCCTGATCCTGAATTTTTTAAAGCAATTTTTAAAGCCACTGGCGCCGATTCGAAGAAGTCAGTCATTATTGATGATAACATCGAAAGAGGATTAATTCCGGCTAAAAAATTAGGTATGACCACGATTTGGTTTAAATTAGAAGATAGGGATGTACCGGCTGGTATTGTTGATTACACAGTGGAGTCGTTAGGTGGACTATTGGAATTATTTCCATAACACGCTATAATAATCCACTTTAGTCAAATGGGACACGCCATTTTTTGTGTCTCATTTCAAAGAACCTTGATTTAATTGATGAATATGATAAAATATAGATAAAATATGACACTTCCAAAAACCCGTTATTAGTGTCTCGTTTGTCTCATTCTTTCTTTTTATACTCTTGCATTCATCTCATTCAGCTGACCGATCCCCGGCAAAACCCATTCTCAAAAGACCCCTGAAACCTTGCTAATAATTGGTTCCAGACCGCAGTGCGGAGTTTAGGAGTTTTTGTTAAACAACCTAAAAAATTAATGAAATTAACCAAGCAAATCAATTGGCTATTCTTTGATGCTGGTGGAGTTTTATTGGACGAATCTAAACACGAAGAGCAAAGAATAAACCTGATTTTAAAAGTAGTTCAGGAGTATAAGTCTGAAATTACTGAAAATGATATTTTTGTCGTACGACCTAAGGCGAGTGCGACGTTAGGTGGTTTAACGACAAATATAATTAAGCTGCTTTTACCTGATAAAATTCAGCAAGAATCGGCCATTAGAAATATTAAAATTATCGGCAAGACCGCTGACCAGTGCGGCTATGCCTTTGTCCGGCCTGACGCCGAGGAGATTGTTGAGAAGTTAGCTGAAAAATATAACCTCGGGCTTTTAGCCAATCAACCAGTTTCCACTAAAGAAAAATTGGAAAAAGCCGGTGTCTTAAAATATTTTAAGCTTAAAGACGTCTCCGAAAATTTTAAATTAAGAAAACCTGACCCCGAATTCTTCAAGGCCATCTTTAAGGCGACTGGCGCCGATCCGGAAAAGTCCGCCATTATTGATGACAATATCGAAAGGGGATTAATTCCAGCTAAAAAAATAGGTATGTTAGCAGTTTGGTTTAAATTGGAAAATAAAGATGTACCGGCAGGTGTTGTTGATTATACCATTGAGTCGTTGGGCGGGTTGTTAGAGTTATTTTTATAACCCACGGCAATAATCAAACGTAATAAAATGGCAGGAATATTTTTTTTAGTATTTGACCTTTTTTTATATTAAATTTCTGCTAAAATGAATATATATGAAATGTCTATTTTGCAGCATAATCAAAGGCCAGAAAAAATCCTCTAAAGTTTGGGAAAATCGTGATTTTATCTTGCTGCTTGTACCTAAGCCGATTAATCCAGGCCACGTTATTCTTATTCCCAAAAAGCATGCTAATTATATCTTTTCAATTCCAGAGCCGTTATATAGTAAGACATTTCAGACCGCCAAAAAGATTAGTTTAGTTTTAAAAAAATTAACTTCCGCCAAACGAATCGGCTTGGCGGTTGAAGGCTTTGGTGTGTCTCATGTTCATATTCACCTAGTGCCAGTTAATAAAGGAAATGAACTTAATCCGTTAAGAGCTAAAGAAGTTTCGGTAAAAAAATTGCAGCAGATGCAGAGTGAATTTATTAAGCATTTTAAAAAACTCAAATAGATACTTAATCTGAAATAAGCCGTAATTTATTTCAATAGAATAAAAATAGCCAGCATTCTTTGGTTATTTTTTTGTACTTTGAAACTAAAAATAAAAAAAATGCTCTCCAACTTTTTACGCTGGAGAGCTTGGCAATTCGACGTGCAGGATACGGGGTCATTTTCCCTTCAAGACGTCGATCATAGAATAGACCCGTCCTTTCGCTCCTTCAATCACTTTCTTGTGCAGGAACAGAATGGCGTCGCGCGTTCCTTCGGCGTAGACTATCCGTCCGCTCACATTGTGGGTGAACTGGAACACGACATTACCATCGCCGGACCGCAGGGTGTAGGTGTGAAAGCCATGGCCGGTGAGTGCGGTTTCGGGAACTCCCATAGACAGCTGGGTCTCCCGGTCGCGGACCATGATTATCTGCTCAGCCCGGAAAGGAATGCCAAGGGCGTTGAAGTGTGCCACCATGGCTTTGGCGGTCGCGCTCGTATCGGCTTTTCCCTGCTGATGCGATTCGCGGATTTCCAGTTGGTAGCCCTCGAAAGCCTCCGGGAAATTGTCGGCCGCGAATTTCAGCATAGCCTGGAACAAAACGACTTGTTTGGCCATGTTGGGCGCGATGACGGCACAGCTAACGTCGTCGTTATTTCCGAAAAGACGAGCCAATGCTTCTCTGTCTCCGCCGGTCGTGCCCATGACGAAATTCAAACCAAGACTATGGTATAGCTCGGCGTTTGCATTAACCGCACTGGGATGAGTGAAGTCAACGATGATGAAACCCGGATATTCCGCTTTAAGCCGCTGCCAAAAGCCTATCGACAATTGGTTGCTGTGGTACAGGGTAATATCATCGTGCCGTGCATCTGACACTTCCGGCCCGGTGAGGCTATAAGGAACGATTCCAAACCGCTCATCAGACTTGAGAAGTTTGGCAATTTCCCGAGCCATTTTCCCTGGCTGTCCGTTAATCATAACGTAGATTGGCTGATCATCTGGCGGCATGTAATTTCCTCCTAGGTGTTTGGTTGTGAAACGTTAATATTTCCCGAAAGTATCCTTATGTTATTGGAATTTTTAATGTTAGTCAAGGGTATTTTAAAGCTGATTTTTCACGGATAGCCGACAGTTGACGGCGGTTTAGGCTGGCGGTATAATAACTGAGCTAATTATTTAATCAAGATTGTTATGGCCAAAACCGTAAACAATCAATCCTTCGGCGCCGCGCAACAACCGATGAGGTTTTAAAGGCGGTTAATACTTTAGCCGATAAAACTGGCCGTAGCGATGTCAAGCGAATTTATTCAATGGAACCGTTTGCTTATTAGGTACTTGTGAAAAATATTGGAATTAACCCGCCTTCGCCCCTCGACAAGCTCGGGGCTACGGCGAGGTAAACCCGCCTTCGCCCCTCGACAAGCTCGGGGCTACGGCGAGGTAAACATAGCGCGCCATTTTTAGGCGTTTTTTGTTTGGACTTTTGAGACCTTTTAACTTTGCGGTATAATTACATTAATAAATTAAGTTAAAATTATGTCCACTCTTATTATCGACATTGAAACCATCGGCGAGGATTTTGACTCCTTAGACGGAGCCACTCAAGATTCATTAAGCTGGTGGATTAAAAAGGAAGCCGGCAGCGAAGCCGAATACCAAGCCGATTTGAGCACCCTTAAAGAAGGTTTGGGCTTTTCGCCGCTGACCGGAAAAATCGTGGCCATTGGCATTTTGGATGCTGAGAAAAATCAGGGCGCGGTTTATTTTGCCGCCCCGGGGCAAGATTTAGCCCCGTTTGAGGAAGGGAATTTTAAATTTGAAGCGCTGAGCGAAAAAGCCATGTTGGAAAAATTTTGGCAGGCGGCTTTGCAGTATACGGAGTTTGTTACTTTTAATGGTAAAAGTTTTGACATCCCGTTTTTATTCGTCCGCTCAGCGGTTAACGCGGTCAAACCGACCAAGAATTTAATGTCCAACCGCTACCTGACCAGCCAAAAAGCCGGCGCGAAGCATATTGATTTGCTTGATGAACTGAATTTTTACGGTGCGGTGCGGAAAAAAGGCAATTTGCATTTGTGGAGCCGAGCCTTTGGTATTGCCAGCCCGAAAGCCGGCGGTATTACCGGCGACGATGTCAGCCGGCTGTTCAAAGAAAAGAAATTCGTTGATATTGCCAGGTATAATACCGGCGATTTAGTTGCCACCAAAAAATTATACGAGTACTGGAAAAATTATTTTAGTTTTAATTAAATTTTATGCGCCAGTCACAGGCATTAGACATCATGAAATCCGGCGTTAACGTTTTTTTGACCGGCGAACCCGGCTCAGGCAAAACCTACGTGGTTAATCAGTACGTCGCTTATCTGCGCTCGCACGGCATTGATCCGGCCATTACCGCTTCCACCGGCATCGCCGCCACCCATATTGGCGGGCTAACTATCCATGCCTGGGCTGGTTTAGGCATAAAAAAAGAATTGAGCCGATCGGATTTGGCCGCGATTGCCGCTAATCGGCGCGTTGCTAAACGGATTTCCGCCGCTAAAATTTTGATTATTGACGAAGTTTCAATGCTGCCACCGGAAGTTTTGGCTTTGGTTGACGCGGTTTGCCAAAAAATAAAAAAAAATTCAGCGCCGTTCGGCGGCTTGCAGATAATTTTAGTCGGCGATTTTTTCCAGCTGCCGCCGGTAGTAAAAACTGAAACGCCCAAGCCCGCTGCCTTGCTCGATTTGCCGGCTTGGCGGTTTGCTTTTCAAACACCGGTCTGGCAAAAGGCGGGTTTGACAGTTTGCTATTTGACTGAACAATACCGGCAGCTAGACAGTGATTTTACCGATTTGCTTTCGGCGATTAGAAAAAATGATTTTGCCGAAATCCATTTGGCTTTAATCAAGTCGCGGCTGATTGATTTTTCCCAATCACCGGATAACGCCCCCAAGCTTTTTTCTCACAATGCCGATGTTGACCGAATTAATAATGATAAATTAGTTCAGCTGCCCGGCCGGCTGAAAAATTTTATGATGTCCGGCTACGGGCCAGGGCCGCTGGTGGCGGTTTTGCAAAAAGGCTGCCTTTCACCCCGGACTCTTGGTTTGAAGATTAAGGCGGCGGTGATGTTTACTAAAAACGACCATCAAGGCCGGTTTGTCAACGGCACCCTGGGTACGGTTTTAGATTTTGATGAGTTGAGCGGCTATCCGGTAGTGGCCACCAAGGCCGGGAAAGAAATTTTAGTCGAGCCGTCAGACTGGACTTTGGAGGAAAACGGCAGCGTTCGGGCGAAAATTAACCAGCTGCCTTTGCGCTTGGCCTGGGCGATTACGATTCATAAAAGCCAGGGCATGAGTTTGGACGAGGCGGTAATGGATTTGTCCGAAGTTTTTGAGTTCGGCCAGGGGTACGTGGCGCTGTCGCGGGTGCGCCGGCTTTTGGGGCTTCATTTACTGGGTTATAACAAGCGCGCTTTTGAAGTTGACCGGCAGGTTTTGACCAAAGACCAAGAATTTCGCGCCGGTTCTTCGGCAGTTGAAACTGATTTAGCCAAAGCTTCGGCCGGTGAAGCGAAAAATCGGCAGCGTGATTTTATTTTAGCTTGCGGCGGCAAACTTGAAAAATCCGGTTTTACCGCCAAAAATAAAATTAAAATTGATACTTACCTGCAAACTTTAGCTCTTTGGCAGCAGGACAAAAGCTTGGCGGTTATTGCTAAAAAACGCGGCCTAACCGAGGGCACGATTATCGGCCATTTGGAAAAATTGGCAGCCAAAAATAAAATAAGCCAAAGCGATTTAGCCGGCTTGCTTTCGCCCAGCTTGGTAAAAGCTTTGCCGGAAATTGCCGAAGCTTTTACCAAGCTGGGCTTTGAACGGCTCTCACCGGTTTTTGAAAAACTGGGCAGCCGGTATTCTTATGACCAATTGCGGCTTTGCCGCCTGGCGCTGAAATCTTTTTCGACAATCCGGCCGGAATAAATTCTTTTTTAGTCTAGGAAAAAGCTTGAATCCTGTCCCCTGGCAGGGGTTTTTAATATTTTAAAAATATTATAAAATAGATAGTGGGTTAATTAATTAATCGTTGAAGTATGAATAAAATTATCTGGCTGACCGGGCTGCCTGGCAGCGGCAAAACGACGATTGCTAGCGACTTAAGCCGCCACCTCAACGCGGAGATATTAGACGGCGATGAAATCCGGCAGATTAGTGATAATCAAGATTTTTCCTTGGCCGGCCGACGCAGACATATATTAATGGTAGCGGAAATGGCTTACCGGTTCAGCCAATATGCCAATGTCATTGTGGCCTTAGTCAGTCCGATTAAGTCAGTTCGAGAAGAAATAAAAGCCAAATATCCGAACTTGGTTGAAGTTTTTGTCAAATGCAGTCTGGCCGAATGCATCCGCCGCGACGTTAAAGGATTATACCGAAAAGCCATGGCCGGCGAAATCAAACATTTCACGGGAGTTAGCGATCCTTACGAAGAACCAACCGACGCTTTGGTCGTCGAAACCGATAAATTGGATCTGGCCGATTGCGTCGGCTTGATTTTAGATAATTATTTTAAACCGGAGAAATACTCGGTTTTTATCGGCCGCTACCAGCCGCTGCATGACGGCCATATTAAGTTAATCAGCCAGGTTTTAGCGGAAGGCAAAAAAGTCTGCGTTGCTTTGAGGCAGACGCCGATCAATCAGGAAAATCCTTATTCAATTCAGGACAGAATTGAAATGTTCAAAAAAGCGTTCGGCGATAAAGTAAAAATTATTCCGATTCCCGATGTCGAAGATGTCTGCTACGGCCGCGGCGTCGGCTGGGGGATAAGAGAAATCAGGCTTGACGCCCAAACGGAAGAAATCAGCGCCACCAAAATTCGCGAAGCAATGGAAAAGCAAAATCAAAGCAAAAGTTAATTTATATTTTTATTTTCTGGTTTTTTAAAAAAAGTGGATAACTTAGGCTTTTTTTCTTGCAAATTTTTTTGAAAGGACTATACTTAGAAAGTAAACTTAATTTTTATTTTTTTGGTTTAAATTTATGAGCAATATTACTATTAATGATAGCAACTCTTTACCGAAAAATCCGGAAAAGAAAAATTTTTTATTCGTTTCTTATGACGCTTTAATCAGCGATATCGCCTGGCAAGTAATCAAGGAAGGTCATAGCGCGAAGTATTTTATTGAAAATAAATTGGAGCAAAGCATTGCCGACGGTTTTGTCGAAAAAACCGATGACTGGGAAAAGGAGTTGGAGTGGTCCGATATTGTTATTTTTGACGATGTTTTAGGGATGGGCAAATGGGCGCAAAAAGCCCGCAAAGCCGGCAAATTAGTCATTGGCGGCACGCCTTACACGGATATGCTGGAAGACGATCGGTCTTTCGGTCAGGAAGAGCTTAAAAAAGCCGGCATCCCGATTATTCCTTATGAGAATTTTACTTCTTTTGACGAGGGGATTGAATTCGTCAAAAAAAATCCCGGCCGATACGTGATTAAACCCAGCGGCGAAGCTCAAAATATTAAAATGTTTTTATTCGTCGGTGAGGAAGACGACGGCAAGGATGTGATTCAGGTATTGGAAGCTTATAAAAAAATCGCTTCCAAACAGATTAAAGTTTTTCAGCTGCAGAAAAGAGTCAGCGGCGTGGAAGTGGCCGTGGGCGCGTTTTTTAACGGTAAAGAATTCGCTTATCCGATCAACGTCAATTTTGAGCACAAAAAACTTTTTCCGGGCAATATCGGCCCGTCAACCGGCGAAATGGGAACGACGATGTTTTGGAGCATGCCGAACCGGATTTTTAATTCGACTTTAAAAAAGATGGAGCCGAAATTAGCCGAAGAAGGCTATGTTGGCTACATTGATTTGAATTGCATCGTCAATAATAACGGCATTTATCCTTTGGAATTCACCGCCCGGTTCGGCTACCCGACTATCAGTATTCAGCAGGAAGGAATCTTGATGCCGATTGGCGAGTTTTTCTTGGGCTTAGCCGGGGGTACCTTGAGTAAATTTAGAACTAGAAGCGGTTTTCAGATCGGCGTGAGAATTGTCGCTCCGCCTTTTCCTTACGGCTCGGATATAAAAATTTTAGACCAGCATTACCGGCAGGCCGTGGTGATTTTCAAAAAGCCGGGGCTGGAAGGCGTTCATATTGAAGATGTTAAATTAGTCGATGGCGAATGGGTTTTGACCGGCACCTCCGGGGTGTCGTTAATCGTGGTCGGCACCGGCCAGACGATGAAGCAGGCTCAGCATCAAGTCTATCAGCGGATTAAAAATATTTTGATTCCCGACATGTATTATCGGACCGATATCGGCAACCGCTGGTTTGAAGACAGCGACAAGCTCCATAACTGGGGCTATCTGCGGGAAATTTAATCGAAGGGGCAATAATTGGAAAAGAGGTATTTCCTCTTTTTTAATTTTGGCTTAATTGTGGTATAATAATCCATATTGTTTTTCTTGTTTTCGGCGGTTTGTGGTATAATTTAACTGTTGTAAAATACAAACAAAATGTTTAAACCTTTTTCTTTAATAATCGCGCTGGTCGTTGAAATCATTGTTTTAATTTTTATTTTAATCGTGGTTTTGGTCGGAGTTTTGGGAATATTTTTGCCAATTATGCCAGGGCTGTTTTTCATCGGTTTGGGAGCGGCGATTTATTCTTTATTAATAAAAAATAATTACGGCCGGATTACTCCCCAGGTTCATTGGCGGCTGCTTAAAATCAAAGAAAAAATTCTTACTTTAAAAATAACCCAAAATTTTATGGGCTTAATTAAACAAATCAAAAAGAGAAGGGAAGAAAAAGCTAAAGAAGAAATTTTGAAGCAGGGTTTGATCTTGTTGGGCTTCAATTTTGCCTTAATTTTAGCTTTCTTTTTTGGCTTTAATTTTTTAGCCATTTTGGCATCACTGATTGGTATTGCCGGGTTAGCCGCCGCTTTTGTTCCGCTGGTGGTAATTTTTTTATTCGCCGGTTCCAGCGCCATTGTTTGGTATCGCTATGGCCAGATTTTAGGGACGCGGTTCAAGACTAAAAAGGTTTTAAACACTTCGCTGGTGGTTTTAATTTCGATTTTGCCGCTTTTGGTTTTGCTGCTAGTTTTTTCCGCTTTGGTCGGGTTAACCAACGGTTTTAGCAATGAACTTTTGGCGGTCAGCTTTTTAGGCCTGCTTTTAATGTCGGTTTTATCGGCCATCTTTGAATTGTTAATTGTCAGCATCGGCGCGACCACGGCGGTAAAATAGCTATGCCACCGGTTACCCTAAAAGGCATTGTCAAGCTCGGGAAAAAGCGGGGCAAAAAATTGGGTTTTCCGACGATTAATATCAGCGTACCTCCAGCCTTAACCAAAAAACACTGGGGGATTTATTTTTCTCTGGTTAAAATCGGCCAAAATTTTTATCCCGGCATTACCCATCTGGGTTTGCCCAAGACTTTTGGCGCCAAGCTGGCAACTTGCGAAACTCATCTGCTAACCTTGAGGAAAAATTTATATGGCACCTCGGTAACAAAAATTTTACTTCAGAAAACCAGAGGTATTAAAAAATTTTCGAGTCAGGCGGCCTTAATCAAACAGTTGCGCTTTGATGTCAAGGCGGCTAAAAAGTTTTTTGATTTATGAATTTAATCGGACCGTTATTAATCATCTTTGCCGCCATTCTTTGGGCGCTGGATGGCATCGTTTTGACGCCAAACCTTTATACTTTGCCGGTAACTTTGGTAGTTTTTATCGAACACGGGCTGGCTTTTTTGTTGATGCTGCCATTTTTTATCAAGGCTCGGTCAGAATTAAAAAATTTAAAGCGGGCGGACTGGGGAGCATTTTTTTGGGTGGCGGTTTTTGGCGGGGCCATTGGCACGATGTTTATTACTAAGGCTTTGTTTTACGTTAATTTTGTCAATTTGTCAGTGGTCGTTTTAATCCAAAAACTGCAGCCGGTTTTTGCTTTGTCTTTGGCCAGTTTAGTTTTAAAAGAAAAATTGCCGAAAAAGTTTTGGTTCTGGTCGGCGGCGGCAATTATCGCCACTTACTTCATCACCTTTGAAAATTTTTTGCCCAACTTGGCCGCGGGCGGAAAAATTATCGCCGCGGCTTTGTTTTCCTTAGGCGCGGCTTTTGCCTGGGGTTCGTCAACGGTTTTTTCCAAGCGGGCGTTAAAGCAAGTCAGTTACCAAATGGGGACTTATCTGCGCTTTGGTTTGACTGCCTTGATTATGTTTTTTTTGGTGGCTTTGACGGCTAATTTCGGCGCGGTTTCCCAAGTTACTTTGAAACAGGCAATAGTTTTTTTGATTATTGTTTTTACTTCCGGCGGCTCGGCCATGCTGCTTTATTATTACGGCTTAAAGCGCGTGACGGCGTCGGTTTCCGCCATTTGCGAATTAGCTTTTCCTTTATCAGCCATTTTATTTGAATTCATTTTACGTGGCCGGGCTTTGACTTGGTCGCAGTGGCTGGGAGTTTTGATTTTGTTTATTGCCATTTATCAAGTTTCTATTTTGTCGCAGAAACCGACGCCAGCGTAAAAACTTAGCCGAGGCTTCCACGCCTCGGCGGGCTGGCAATCAACACAAGTGTTGGTCTCCGCTATGGCTAATGCTAACGCTTTTTATCAAACATTGAGATTGCTTCGTCGCTCGTGCGACTCGCTACTCGCAATGACACTAATAAAAAACCGGCGCGAAAAAACCGCGGCGGTATTTTTTGTTTTTAGAGTAATAAAAAAAATCGGGCACTAGCTTGGTCGCAATTTTGCGATAGCTAGTGCCCGTAGGTTCAGGGTGCAGGTTTCATTCGTCGGCCGGTTTATTGTCTTCCGGCGCCGGTTCGCTGGCGGCCGATTCGGCGGCGTTTATGGCGTTGAGGCCGAGCAACTGGCGTGCGGTCGCGGACAGGGCGTCATGCCTGGCGTACATTGTCACGAGATCTTTCGTCAGAGGATCCATCCCATATATCACCTCTACGAATTCACTGTAGACCAGAGGTACGCCCTGTTCGTCGGTGTCGATGAACACCTCGCCCCGGCAGAGCATGTCCCAGAGTTGGGGGTTGCCTTCCTGGATGGCGCGGTTAATTTGATCGTTGACTTCGTCGCGCTTGACCTCGATCAATTCTGGCAGCCGACTGACTTTGAGTTTGAGCAACTCGATGCCGCGCTTCTTGGTGCGGATGAGTTCCTCATTGTCTTCGATTCGCTGCCAGCGGGTCGCTATGGCGGTTCCGGTTTCACCCTCGACTACCTGGAGGTGTTCCCCACACTGGTTGATCAGACGAATGACGCCGCCATCGTTGGTCAAGTCGAGATTGTCGACCCCGAAGTATTGCGGGAACAGTCCCCATACCTCGAAACGCAGGCGGACTTTGTCGTGCGCAGTCGAAGTCTCAAGCTCAGCGACTTCGGCTTGCAAGGTCTCGGCTTCGGTTGCCATGCGCCGGAGTTCCTTTATTTCCGCCTTAACCGCCTTTGCATCGGCGATGAGCTGCGGCGGTAGAAACTCCTCCAGATTGATGGTGGACACGTGTTGGAAGCCCTCGCGCCTGGTCATGACCTGGCCGCCTTCCTCGATATAGACGATCGTCGTCATGTCGGGTATCCCGTCGATAGCGTTGATACCCATTGCAGAAAACACCAGATTCATTCCCATTTCCATCCTTCTTCTTGCTCTTGCTCTCGCCATTGTATCTAACATTGACGATTCTCCTCCATTTGAGCCCTAAAGGGCTTCCTCTTTTGTATTGCGTCGGTGTGACACAATATCGGAGTATCATAACACGACTGGCCAAAAAAAGTCAAGGGTTGGATTTGGTGGACTTAACTAAAATGTGGTATAATATGGGGTAGGTAATTAGGTTTTAGGTGGTAGGTTTTTAGGTAATTAGGGTGTTAGGCAAATTATTGATTTGAGGCGGGGCGAGACGAGGAGTTAATAGTTTTTTATTAAAAATTATGGATAATGCTTCTAAAAAGATTCTCATTGTTGAAGATGATAAATTTTTGGCGAAAATGATGAGCAAGGCAATGGAAGGCGAAGGCTATGAAGTGATTTTGGCCAGCAACGGCAAAGAGGGTCTGATTAAATCGTCGGCTGGCGGGATCAGCTTGATTCTGCTTGATTTAATGCTGCCGGATTTGGACGGCTTTGATTTATTGCAGACGATTAAAAGTAATGAAGCCACCAAAAGCATTCCGGTCATTATTATGTCTAATTTGGGCCAGGCCGAAGATATGGCTCAGGCCAAAAAAATGGGCGCTAGCGATTATTTGGTTAAAAGCGATCTGGCGCTTGACGAGGTAGTCAAAAAAGTCAAAAATTATCTGATCTAAATATGAAAATTACCAATGAGAAGCTAAAATTTTTGGTTGAAGCCTTGGACTTAATTCCAAAAGAGCGGCTGGAGACGGCGTTTCAATTCGCCGAGAAAAACAAAAAGCCGCTGGCGGAAGTTTTAGTGGCGGATGATTTAATCTCCGATACTCACGTTGGCCAAATCATCGCCGATGAGCTCGGTTATACTTTTGTTGATTTGTCGAAAATGATTATTGATAAAAGTATTTTGGAATTAGTGCCGAAAGTCATGGCTGAAAAGCAGAAGGTGATTGCTTTTGACCGCAATAAAGAAGGCATTAAATTAGCCATGGCTAATCCGGGAAATTTAACCGTGATTAGTTTAATCGAGAAAAAGACCGGCCAACCGGTCAATATTTATTACACGACCGCCGAGAATATCAATAACGCCCTGGTTTTTTACCAAAAAGAAATTCAAAAAGAGTTCAACGAAATTATCGCCGAAAATATCAGCCAGGCCAAAAGCGGCGTCAAAGCCGAAGATCTGCCGATTATTAAAATTGTTGATACTTTAATCGAGTATGCCTATGAAAACCGGGCTTCCGATATTCATATTGAGCCGTTACTAGAAAAAACTTTAGTCCGGTTTCGAATTGACGGAATTTTGCACGATATCATTGATTTGCCAAAAAATATTCACGAGCTAGTAGCTACCCGGATTAAAATTTTGTCAAAATTACGGACGGACGAACATCGCAGCGCTCAGGACGGAAAAATTCGGGCCGATATGGGCGATAAAAAACTCGATATCAGAATTTCCATTGTGCCGGTAATTGAAGGTGAAAAAATTGTGATGCGGCTGCTGTCGGAAAGAGTTCACCAGGTTGGTTTGGAAGATTTAGGTTTTGCCAGCGACGATTTAGTCAAATTAAAAAAAGAATACGCCAAGCCTTACGGCATGATTTTAGCCACCGGCCCGACGGGTTCGGGCAAGACCACCACGCTTTACGGAATTTTAAAAATTTTAAACCGGCGGGAAGTCAATATTTCAACCATCGAAGATCCGGTGGAATACGATATTGAAGGGGTAAATCAGATTCAGGTTAATCCCAAAACCAATTTAACTTTTGCCGCCGGGCTGCGCTCGATTTTGCGGCAGGATCCAAATATTATCATGGTCGGCGAAATTCGAGACGAAGAAACCGCGGAAATCGCGATTAATTCGGCCATGACCGGCCATTTGGTTTTATCGACTCTGCATACTAACGATGCGCCGACGGCCTTGCCACGCTTTTTGGAAATGGGTATCGAGCCGTTTTTAGTCGCTTCGACCGTCAATATCATTATTGCCCAGCGGCTGGTGAGAAAAATCTGCAGCCAGTGCATCATCAGCGAATCAATCACGGCCGAAGACTTGAAGAAGAAATTTCCGCCGGCGTTGATTGACAGATATTTTGGCGCGGAGAAAAAAGAAATCAGAATTTATCACGGTAAAGGCTGTAAAACCTGCAGCGATACCGGGTATGCCGGCCGGGTCGGAATTTTTGAAGTTTTAGTCGTTACCGAAATGATCCGAGATTTAATTATGAAACGAGCGAATGCCGACCAAGTCAGGGCCTTGGCTATCACCGAAGGGATGCAGACCATGATTGAAGACGGAATCAGAAAAGTTTTGGCCGGAATTACGACTTTGGAAGAAGTAATTAGAGTAACCCGGGAATAACTTTATATGAAATTCAATTACATTGCCTTTGACGGCCGGACCAAAACCAAAAAAGGCGTTTTAGAGGCGGCAAATTTAAAAGAAGCCACCAAGCTTTTGCTTTCCCAGGGCTGGTATATTAAAAAGATTGTGCCCAAAGGCCATTTGAGATTGATCGGCAAAGACTTCAGTCTCGGCCGGGTGTCGCTGGTTGAAAAAACTTTATTCGTCAAACATTTGGGCACGATGATCAAATCAGGCATCAGCCTAAACGAAGCGCTAGAAGCCATCGCCGACCAAACCACTTCAAAAAAATTTAAAAATATTTTAGACGAAATTTTGAGTAAAGTTAAAACCGGCCAAACCTTAGGCGATTCCCTGTCAAAATTTCCTAAAATCTTTGATCCTTTATTCATTAATATTATCCGGATCGGCGAGGAAAGCGGAACACTGGAAAGCAATTTGGATTATTTGGCCAGCGAATTGGAAGACCGGGTCGAACTGCGGCGGAATATTCAAACGGCTTCTTTTTATCCGGCCATCGTTTTAACCATGACTTTTGGTTTGGGCTTGATTTTAGCCTATTTTGTTTTACCTAAAATTACCAAGTTGTTTAAAAGTTTGAATTTTGATCTGCCACTATCAACGAAAATTTTGCTTTGGGTGGCTGATGTTATGGATAAATATGGACCTTTTATTATCTTTGGGTTTATTATCGGTTTATTCCTGCTGCGGCTTTTGACCTTGCAAAAATTTGCCAAACCGGCCTGGCACTGGCTAATCATTAAAATGCCGATTGTCGGCGGGATTGTTACTAATTACAATTTGGCCATGGTTACCCGGACTTTAAGCATTTTGCTCAAAAGCGGTCTGACAATTGATCATGCTATTAGCATCACCACTGACACCACCAGCAACGTTGTTTATCAAAAAAGACTGAAAGAAATTTTGCCGCAAGTCCAAAGAGGCAAGCGGCTAGCCGACAGCCTGGCCGGAATTAAACAGGGAAAACGAAGAACTTTATTTCCATTTTTAGTGGTTAAAATGGTCGGTGTCGGCGAACAAAGCGGCCGGCTCGATGAGTCCTTGGCTTACTTGGCTGAATATTTTGAACGGGAAGTTGATCAAACGACAAAAAATTTAACGACCGTTTTAGAGCCGATTTTATTGGTTGTGGTCGGTTTGATTGTCGGTTTCATCGCGATTTCGGTGATTTCGCCGATTTACCAGGTTACGGCTAAGTTTAATCACTAGATTTGGGAATCATAAATTTCTATCCTGCACCTTCTAATTTCTAACCCCTAATCTCTAACTCCCTAATCTCCAATGAAAGGGTTTACCTTAATTGAATTAATTCTGGTTATTTTGGTGATGACTCTAATTGCGGCTTTTAGCATGCCGTTTTTCCAATCGTTTCAAATTTCTTCTGATTTAAACACCGAAGCCAATACGATTGTCCAAGCCCTCCGCCGGGTGCAGCAGCAGGCTATTATCGGCCAGAATAATTCGGCCTGGGGGGTTTATTTTAATTCGGCCGGAAAAAATATTCTTCTATTTAAAGGCGCCAGCTACGCCGGCCGGGATCAAGAATACGATCAATCGATCGACTACCAGCCAGACTTCAGTTTAGCGACTAATTTCGGGTCAGAAATTAATTTTGCGATTTACACTGGCAAACCGTCAGTCAACGGAATGGCGACGATTACCAGTCAAAATAACGAAAGTAAAAATATTTCAATTGACAGCTTTGGATTAATCCAAATCAATTAACTTTCAAAATGAAATTTGTCCTCCGAAAAAAATTAGGTTTTAGTTTGGTTGAAATAATTTTAGCCGTGGCTTTATTCGGCTTATTTTCCATCGCTTTGATCGGCTTATTGATGAATTCTTATGGCAGTAATTACCAAGCCGAAGAAAAACAAGTGGCCACGCTTTACGCTCAGCAGGGTTTAGACGCGGTTTGGTCAATCCGGCGGCAGGCTTGGAATTTATTGGTTAATGGCGATTACGGCGTTAATTCAACGGCCGGGTATTGGCAATTTGCCGGTTCGGCTGATTACTTAGACGATAATAAATATACCCGGGTCATAACCATTGTCGATGCTTGCCGTGACGGCAGCAGCAATTTAGTTGATTGTACCGCTCCCGGTGCTACCGTTGATTTACATACCAAAAAAGCAACTTCTAAAGTTACCTACACGGCGATAACCGGCGTGAATAATGAAATTAATTTAGCCGCTTATTTAACCACTTGGCAGTCAAAAAATTGGCGGCAAACCGACTGGTCGGGCGGGTCGGGACAAGCCCTTTGGTTTGATGCCGCTAAATATGATAATGATGACGGCAATATTGAGTATGGTATGGCCGGCGAAATTAAGTTGAAAAGTCTGGGTGCGGCTGGCTGCGGCATCAAGATTTGGAGTTTTGATTCAGCTGGTGATTATTCAGTGAGTAATTCCAATGAGATTGAAGTTGCCGGCGGTTTTGCTCAATTAAAGGCAAGCGGTGCTTGTAACGGCACGGCGACGGCTTGCGGCAGTTTTGCCAATCAAACCGTTTGCCAAGCTCAAGCCGGTTGTACCTGGAATCCAACTGGCAGCAGCGTTTGTCAAAATAATGGCAGCTGCGCGGCTGAGCCGCCAGGACAATGTAATAATTGCAGCGTCGCTGGCTGCAGCCGGAGCGGCTCTAATTGTAATGGTGCTTTGAATTGTTCAGCTTATACTAACTCAACTAATTGCGCCACCTGCGGCCAATGCAGCTGGGTGCCGGTTGGAATTTGTAATGGCACCGCTGCTTCTTGTGCCAGTTTTAGCAATCAAACTTCTTGTCAAACTCAGGCGGTATGCAATTGGAGCGTCAGCTATCCCAGTAATTCCCCCTGGGTTAATCCGGTTGTTTCTTATAATGCGACTAATATTGACAGCTGGACTTCTTTCACGGAAACGGCGACTAAAAATGGCGGTGAAATTTATTATCAGCTTTCCGATGATGACGGTTTAACTTGGCAATATTGGAATGGCAGTGCTTGGGTTAATGCCGGCGCGGGCAATCACAATACCGCCAGTACGATTAACACTAATATCAATACTTTTACAACGACTAGCCAAAAAATAAAGTTTAAGGCATTTTTAGCCGGTAATGGCAGTCAGCAAGTCCAGCTCGACGAAGTTAAAATCGGCTGTGCCCAATATTATGATTGGCCTTTTACTAATGCCGCTGATTATACGGTCAGTGATGTTAGCAAAATTGCCGTTACCGGCGGGGTGGCGCAATTAGTTGATCAAGGCGGCGGCGGGGTTTGTTCCGGCACGGCTTCGGTTTGCAGCACTTTTGGTACTCAACCGCTCTGTTTAGCTCAAGCTGGCTGCGCGTGGAGCGGTGGTACTTCCGGTTCTTCACCAGTCTGGTCTACGACCTGGGGGACTTATGCCGACTGGGAGAATGGCGGCAACGTGAGCGGATCTAGCCCCACTACCGGCGGCAACCCGACTAATTATAAAGATATTGCCATTACCCGTAATAATTCAGCTCAAACTGCCTCTGGCTATTGGCAACAAAGTTTTGTGACGACGACGGCCAATCCTAATACGGCCACGATTAGTTTTGACTGGAGCATCAAAAGTTACAACGGGACATTTTTAACCAGCTATATTATTTATGTTTTTGTGGATAATTTTGCCGGGCCGCCAACCATCGGCAATCAAGTCTGGTCGCAAACGGTTACCGGTACGACTGGTTGGGCCACGGTTTCCAATTTAAATGTCGCTGCTAAATTAACCGCGGCGGGCACCTATTATATTAAACTAGTCGCGCGGCGGATTAAAACTGCTGGCAATCCGCCGAATACGAATAACACGGTTGGCTGGGACAATGTCTCTTTAAATTGGTCTAAATCCAATTCTTGTTCCGGTACGCCAACCGCTTGCAATACTTTTGTAACTTCGCCAGCTTGCGCCGCGCAGGGCGGCTGTTTGTGGTCGAGTAGCGCGGTTTACCCAACCGATAAACCCGCGGTCAAACCGACTTTAGGCCAGTCAATCGTTAATCTTGACGTTTTGTCGTCTTTTATTGAAACGGCGACTAAAAATGGCGGTGAAATTTATTACAAATTTTATAATGGCTCCGGTTGGTATTGGTATAATGGCGGTTGGGTAGCGACCGGGGAAGATATTACTAACGAATGGAATCCCGCCTCAGTTATTAACTCTAATCTGATGTCATTGCCGACCACTACTAATCCAATTAGGTTTAAAGCTTTTTTATCAAGTAACGGCAGCCAGCAAGTCCAGCTCAATAATGTGCAAATCGGCTGGGGGGAACAAACTGGCGCCGGGGGCTATGCCACTAGCGGCTGGTTGGAATCATCAGCTTTCAATACCGGGGGAGCCAGTGCGTTTAATTTTTTATCTTGGACGGAAACGATTCCTTCATCGGCTGATGACATTTTAGTTCAGTTGGCAACCGCGCCGGATTCTGGCGGTTCGCCGGGGACTTGGTCGGCCTGGCTTGGTCCGACGGGTGCGAGCAGTTTTTATCCCAGCGGCAATGAAATTTTAATTCCTTTGGCTAATGGCCATAATAATGCTCAGTGGGTAAAATACAAAGCGTTTTTAAGCGGCGACGGATTGGACACGCCGGTTTTACAGGATCTAAAAATAAATTACACCCCATGAAAAATTTAAATCCTAAATCAGAAATCCTAAATTCGAAACAAATTCAAAAATCCAAATTTCAATATTTGAAACATTTTTTTAATTTTAGATTTTGGTCATTGGGATTTGTTTCTAATTTAGAAATTAGAAATTCGAATTTCCGCCGGCGGGGTGGCTTTACTATAATTGAAATGATTATTTATCTGGCCATTTGTAGTATTATTTTAGTCAGCATTTCTTATTTGATTATTGACATTTTGGCCGGCCAGACGAGAAATTACGCGGCCGACGAAGTTAATCAAAATTTAGCTTTCATTAGTGATAATTTAATTAAAGATATTAAGTCAGCCTCGGCGATCAATAGTTTAACGGCCAGTACTTTAGTTTTAGCTATACCCAGTAATACCGTCACTTATAATTTTGACGGGGTTAATCAGAAATTAACTCGGCAGTTAGGCGGCAATTTGGCCGTTGATGTCAGCAGCAATTTAATTGACGTCAGTGGCGGCTTTTCGAATTTTTCCTATTTAACCCGATCCGCTAATGTCGGCGTCAGTTTGGTAATTAGTTATAAAAATCCTGATAATTTGCCAAATTATAATTCAACGACGACCGCCAGTTTCACCGTTGAGCTAAGAGGCCGGCGCTAAGTTTTGAAAATCATGATTAAATTACAAAAGCAAAAAGGTTATATTGCCCTAACGGCGCTGCTCATAGTTGCCGCCGCCGGTTTGACGATTGGCATTGCCGTCAGCTTGGGCGGAATTGAACAAGTCCAGCTTAGTTACGGTCAAAGCCGGGCGGCCGAAGCCAAAGCCTTGGCCAATACTTGCCTTGAAGAAGGTTTGGAAAGATTGCGTAATAATTGGGCTAATTATTCTTCGTCGTTGTCAATTGACGGCAGTTCTTGTATACTAAATACAGTAACTAGCGGCAGCGGTGCGACATTAACGGCAACCGGTAAGGCGGATATTTATAATCAAAAAATAGAAATCCAAGTTGATAATAATTTAACGGTTATTTCTTGGAAGGAGGAATAAGCCCCGTTAGAAATAAATTAGCTTTTGAGCTACTAAATTATTTTGACGGGAATAGTTATACCCTCTTTAAAATAGAAATTATTTTAGTTTCTAACGGGGTAAAAAAACAAAATGTTTAAAAAACAAATTTTCGGTCTGGATATTTCCGACCATTCAATTGAAGCTTTGATTTTAGAAAAACCATTTTTTGGCGTTCCCAAGGTAACCGCCTACGCCCGGATGCTTTTGCGCGGGGAAGTGGTAAAAAACGGAGTGATTAAAAAACCGGAAAAATTGGCCGAGAATATCATTAAATTGCTGGCGTCGGCCAAGCCAAAACCAATTCGCACTCCGGACTGTATTTTGTCCTTGCCGGAATCGCAGATTTTTACCGCCGTTTTTAAATTGCCTGCCGGCTTGAAGTATAAGGAGATAAAAAATACGATTCCTTATAAAGCCGAAGAAGTAATTCCGTTTAAGTCTTCGGAAATTTATTTTGATTTTAAGCCGATTGCCCAGCAAGGCGATACCCAGGAAGTTTTTTATGTCGCCGCGCCGAGTGAAATTGTTGATAGCTATGTTAAAGTTTTAACCAGCATTGGCTTAAAGCCAATTGCTTTTGATTTGGAGTCAATCAGCTCGGCCCGGGCCTTGACGGAAACGTTGGATAAATCCAGCAATGCCAAGATTTTATTGGACATCGGCGCCCGGACTACCAATTTAAATATTTTTGACCGCAATGGTATCCGGCAGAGCCTGACGATAAAAATCGCCGGCGACCGGTTTACTAAAGTCGTGGCGGCTAAACTCAAGATTACTGAAAAGCAAGCCGAAGAATTGAAAGTCAAAAACGGGTTTGACCCGAAATTGGAAAAAGGCCGGGTGGCTTTGATTTTACAGAGCGAATTCAAGCGGATCGTTGCCGAAGCGAAAAAAGCAGTTGAATATTACCAGACTCAGACCCAGAGAAAAATTGATCAGGTAATTTTGCTCGGCGGTTCGGCGCTTTTGCCCAGTGCTGATCAGTATCTGGCGGATAATTTGTTAATTGAGGCGGTGGTCGGCAATCCGCTGGCTAAAATTACTGATCCCAAAGAACTGGTTAAATTTAAAAATAAGTCGGTTTTATTCACTAATGTCATCGGCTTGGCTTTGCGCGGCGTCGGCAAGGGACCGGAAACCAGCGACATTAATTTATTGCCCTTAAAACCAAAACGGTTTAGTTTTGTTCCTGACCGAAGTGATAAGCGAGGCTGGAAATTAATTTATGTTCGCTTGGCGGTTTTATTGGTTTTTGCTGTAATTTTGGCTGGTCTTTTTATTTGGCGCCAACAGGGCAACGATTTGTACCAAAAGTTTTTTCCGATACCAAAGTATGATTCACAGCTTGACTCCGGAGTTGACCCGGCGGCTTTGGAAGAATTAAGGCAGTACATGCTAGCGCCGACAACCACGGCAGCGGCTCAACCCGAAGTTAAACTTAAAATTAAGCCGACCACTTTGGGATTTTTAAATTTTCGGGAAGGGTCGGGAGAAACTTATAAAAAAACCGGCCAGGTTAATTCCGGCAATGAGTACAAGTTAATCAGCGAACAAGACGGCTGGTATCAAATTCAAGTTGATGAAAAGATTACGGGCTGGGTGGCCAGCGCTTTTGCCGAAAAAATTCAGCAACCATAAGCATTAATTTAATTTAAATATTAATTTAATTTTTAAAGCGGTGGAAAATTTATGAAAAACCAAAAAGGTTTTACCTTAATCGAACTTTTAATCGTCATTGCCATCATTTCAATTTTGGCAGCGGTTATTTATGTGGCGGTTGACCCGGCTCGGCGCTTAGCTGAAGCCAGAAACGCCCAAAGATGGAGCGAAGTTAATGCGATTTTAAATTCAGTTTTGCAATATACGGTTGATAATCGCGGCACAATGCCGGCCAATTTAACCGCCGTTGATACCGGTACTTATGTTTTAGGCACCGGAGCGACTTGTTCAACTTGTACCGCTACTACTACGACTGGAGCTAGTCCTTGTGTTGATTTAACTAGTGTTTTAGCCCCAAATTATATTACGTCATTGCCGGTTGACCCTTCAACGGGCGCTGCCGCTGACAGCCAATATTATGTTTACCGGTCAGCCGCCGGCCGGATTACGGTTGGCGCTTGCAATCCCGAAGTTGTTGCCGGTACGACGCCGACGGTTAAAGTCAGCCGCTAGAATTTCAGCTATTATAATTTAGCCTAGCTTGAATCGGAGTTTAGTCGTGTTAACTTTTTGGTTTTAGTGGTATAATATAATCGTGGTTTTTATAAAGGTTAATTAAAAAAAGGAGATTTAACGTATGAAAAAAATAAGAGGTTTTACCCTGATTGAACTTTTAATCGTCATTGCGATTATTGCCATTTTAGCGGCGATTATTTACGTGGCAGTTGATCCGGTTCGTCGGCTGCGAGAAGCCAGAAACGCCGAGCGCTGGAGCGAAGTTAATTCAATTTTAAATGCTTACTTAAAGTATACAGTTGATAACCGCGGCGCCGAGCCAGTTGATTTGACAGCGGACGTTTATTATATGATTGGTAGCGGCAGTAATTACGAAAATTGCGTTGGCCATGCCACGACTAATATTACCAATTTGAAGCCGAATTTAGAAGGAACTTATCTGGCATCAATTCCGATTGATCCGTCAATGACTGGCGCTGACGGCGCTAAGACTTATTACTATATCTCTAAAAATACCAGTGGCCGGATTACGGTTGGCGCCTGCAATCCGGAATTAGTCGGCGGTTCGACTCCGGCAATCAGCGTTTCTCGCTAAGCTAATATGAAAATACTAGTTAGTCCCGTCGTTCGTGAATGACGGGACTAATTTTTTTTACCCTTTAACTTGTGGTATAATATAAATAAGCTTTATGACTGACCAAAATCAGGGAAAAATCAAGGGAATTATTCAAAAAGAAATTCAGCTCGAAGATGATATGCTGGCGCTTTATTCCGGTTTACTGAAAACTGATGAATTTTTGAATAATCTTTCAGTTGATGACAAAAATTTAGTTTCGGAAATTATTACCAGCTTATTGCGCGACACCGAGCGGCATAAAACTACCATGCAGGAAATTATTAATGGTTTATGACCCGGTAGTAGTCCCCCACTTATTTTATTAAAACTGAAGGATAAATATTTTATCAATTATCTTTTAACTCTTATTATATAATAATCCCCCTCAATTATTAAGTGGGGGATCACTACCGGGTATGACCAAAGAATCAATTTTGGAAAATTTAAATAACGGTTTGGAGTTTGAAGATAAAGCGCGGGGCAGCTGCGAAGAAATTATGAGTTTTTTTGACGATAAAGCAACTCAAGATACGATTAGATATATCCGCGATGATGAGGTAAAGCACCTTGCTTTGGTTAAAGAAATCATCCGGATTATCAATAAATATTAGTGATATGTCAAAAAAAGCGGTTTTTATCGTGGCTCAGGCTAATTTTCGCGATGAGGAGCTTTTGGAACCAAAAAAAGTTTTAGCCAGCCGGGGGATAATTACTAAAATTGCCGCTCGGACTCGGCATAAAGCCGTCGGCAAATTAGGCACGGAAATTAATCCGGATTTAGCCATTCGGGAAATTGAGCCCAAGGATTTTGATGCCATTATTTTTGTCGGCGGAGCCGGTGCTCGCGAGTATTTTAGCGATCAAGAGGTTTTTAGCCTGGTTAATAATTTCCGGCTGGCGGGCAAGATTTTGGCGGCGATCTGCATCGCCCCTTCAATTTTGGCCAATGCTGGCGCTTTAATCAGCAAGACGGTCACGGCTTTCGCCGGCGAAGAGGAAAATCTGCGGAATAAAGGGGCTGATTACACCGGCATGGATATTGAAGTTGACGGCAAAATTGTTACGGCCAGCGGTCCCAGCGCCGCTCGGGAATTTGGTGAAAAAATTGCTTATCTTTTGGAAGAATAGGAATTGATTTTTAAAATAAAAAAAAGAGTGGCGCCCGAAGGTGCCACTTGCTCATTAAGCTCTATAATTCACCCTCACCTATCATCCATTGACCTCAGGATATTTTCCAAGGTCTGTTCTTCTGGCTTATCTAGGAAGATAGCCACTCCGGTCTTGAGAACAATTTGGTTCAAAAGTTGCAACCAAATGCAGGGGGATAACTGGAATCGCGTTGTCTCATTGATTTCCGCTTCCGGTATGCCGGTGAATTCCGCGATGATGGGAATTACTTCGGCCCGGAGTTTTTCTCGTCTTGCCTGGTTCATGATGTGTTCATAGCGCCGATCTCCTGTGTTTCCTCGGTAGTTTAGTCGCCTCATTACGACTAACAGTAGTTAGGTTAGTGGATTAAATTTTTTTTGTCAAACGTATGAAAAAAATAACAATTTATTCTTTGCCCACTTGCCCTTATTGTCTCCGATTAAAAGCTTATTTGAATGAAAGAAAAATTGAATATACTGATTATGATGTTGCTGACGACGAAACCAAGGCCAAAGAAATGATTGATAAATCCGGCCAAATGGGTGTGCCGGTGATTGAGATTAATGGCAAGATTATTGTCGGTTTTGACAAGGAAGCCTTGGACAAAGAGTTGGAGTAATTGGATTATTGACCTAGGGCTTTTTGATTGCTATAATGGGGTAACAACTAAATTAAGCTAATTATTTAACCAAAAGGGGTTTATTGATAAAACCCCTTGATTTGGCGTTTAAATTAACCAGTCAGTTAAAGAGATTATATATAAATAGTTTCCCTTCTCCCTGGGGGAGAAGGTGGTCGCTAGTTTGTTGTAGTTTATTAGGCGACCGGATGAGGGGTAGAAGTATGCAAAATAAGTTGATTAAAATTGCAAGACAATTAAGAAAAAACCAGACACCCCAAGAGGCAATACTTTGGTATTGTCTTCGAGGAAATAGGTTTGAGGGATTTAAATTCCGACGACAACATCCAATTGGAAGATATGTTGTTGATTTTTGTTGCTTTGAAGAAAAGTTTATTATTGAATTAGATGGAGGAGGCCATAACGAAGATAAGAAAATTAAAGACGATAAAATTAGAGATAAGTATTTAAAAGAGCAGGGTTATAGAATTTTCCGAATTTGGAATAATGAGATAGACGATAATTTAGATGGAGTTTTGGAAAAAATTATTGAAGTACTTAAAAATTAATTATCCCCTCACCCTAGCCCTCTCCCCAAGGGAGAGGGGAAGTAGAAGCTAATGTCTAAATTTGAGCTACAATCTAATTTTAAACCACGTGGCGATCAGATTAAGGCGATTAAGCAGCTGGTGGCTGGCTATAAAAAATATCCGCAGCAAACCCTTTTAGGGGTGACTGGCTCGGGTAAGACTTTTACGATGGCTAATGTGATTGCCCAAATTCAGCAGCCGACTTTAATCCTGTCTCATAATAAAACTTTGGCCAGCCAGCTTTATCAGGAATTCCAAAGCTTTTTTCCAAAGAATAAAGTTTGTTTTTTTGTTTCTTATTATGATTATTACCAGCCGGAAAGCTATCTGCCGCAGACGGATTTGTATATTGAAAAAGATGTTATGATTAATGAGCAAATTGAGCGATTGCGGATGGAAGCGGCAACCGCCTTGCTTTCCCGGCCGGATACGATTATTGTCGCTTCGGTTTCCTGCATTTATGGCTTCGGCCAGCCGGAAAATTTTAAAGGTGAAAGTTTTAATTTAAAAATCGGCCAAAAAATTGATCGGCAGGAATTGCTTAAACGTTTGATTGAAATTCAATACGAAAGAAATGACTTAGAATTGCAGCCCGGCCGGTTTCGGGTGCGCGGCGAAACTATTGATGTGTTTCAAGGCTCAGCTAATAGTAACGTTGTCAGAATCCAGCTTTTTGACGATCAGATTGAAAAGATTGCCGATGTCCACCGGATTTCCGGCAAAAAAATTAATGACTTAGCGGAAGTCTGGATTTATCCGGCTAAGCCCTTTGTCGTGCCGCCCGACCAAATCCCGAAAGCTTTGGAGTCAATCCGGCAGGAGCTCAAAGAACGTTTGCCCCAGTTAGGCACGATTGAAGCTTACCGCTTAAATCAGCGGACGAATTATGACTTGGAAATGATTGAGCAGCTGGGTTATTGTAAAGGCATTGAAAATTATTCCCGCCATTTTGACGGCCGAAAGCCGGGCACGCCGCCCTTCACCCTTTTGGATTTTTTTAATTATGCGGCCAAAGATTGGCTGTTTATTATTGACGAGAGCCATCAAGTCATTCCTCAAGTTGGCGGTATGTATTTTGGCGATTATGCCCGTAAAAAAAATCTGATTGATTATGGTTTTCGCCTGCCTTCGGCTTTTGATAATCGGCCGTTGAAGATTGCCGAGTTTGAAAAATATTTAAAGCATGTAATCTATACCTCGGCGACGCCGGCTGATTATGAAATTAAAAGCAGCGGCCAGATAGTGGAACAAATTATCCGGCCGACCGGCTTGGTTGATCCGCCGATCATCGTTAAACCGATTGAAGGCCAGGTCGATGATTTGGTGGCGGAAATTAAAAAGGTAGTTAATCAGGGTTATCGGATTTTAGTAACCACGCTGACTAAAAGAATGGCCGAAGATTTATCGACTTATTTAGTGGATCAGGGAATCAAAGCCGTTTATCTTCATTCCGAAATTGATACCCTGGAAAGAATAAAAATTATCCGCGATTTACGGATTGGCAAGTTTGATGTTTTGGTTGGGATTAATTTGCTGCGGGAAGGTTTGGATTTGCCGGAAGTGGCTTTGGTGGCGATTTTAGATGCGGACAAAGAAGGCTTTTTACGCAATGCCCGGAGTTTAATTCAGACCATCGGCCGGGCGGCCCGTAATTTGGATTCAAAAGTGATTATGTATGCCGATGTGATGACGGGGTCAATCAAAGAGGCGATCCGAGAAACTGACCGGCGGCGGCAGATTCAAACCGCTTATAACCAGCAGCACGGCATTACGCCGAAAAGCATTATCAAAGCGATTGCCGAGGAACAAGTGGTGATTGAGCCAAAAGAAAAAGGCCAGGAATTAGAATTAGATAAACTGATTATTGATTTGGAGGGACAGATGAAGGCCGCGGCCGAAGCCCTTAACTTTGAGAAAGCGATAGAACTTCGCGAGCAGGTTGAGAAGTTGAAAAAGAAATTAATAGGACACGGATAAACACGGATGGAACGGATTGGCCTTGATTAAATCCGTGTTAATTCGTTAAGCCCTTAACTTTGAGAAAGCGATAGAACTTCGCGAGCAGGTTGAGAAGTTGAAAAAGAAATTAATAGGACACGGATAAACACGGATGGAGCGGATTGGCCTGGATTAAATCCGTGTACTTCGCGTGCCATTAAGCTTGGCGAGACGCCTCGCCCCTAGACTCGGAGGTATTAAAAATTAGATATTTATTATTAAAAATTCATTAAAAATTTGAAATTAAAAATTAAGGCAGCTTTAAAAGCCCACTAAAGTGGGGTCGCAATTTAGTAAAAAATAGGACACGGATAAACACGGATGGAACGGATTGGCTTGGATTTTAATCCGTGTTAATTCGTGTGCCACTAAGCTCGGCGAGACGCTTCGTCCCTTTATCCTGACTCGAGGCGCCCTTGCCGAGAAGGGAATTTGGTATTTGAAAATTTGTGATATAAAAAAAGACCCCTGAGCAAGCAAGTCTTTGCTTATCACAGGGGTTTGGAAGTATCGATGGCAGGTCTCTATTGTGTGACTACCATGAAACCGAGTTCGGTATTTGTTACCGACACCCTTTCCTGTCTAAGACGCGGTAAGCGTTGGGATGGAAGATTGGAAAAGCAGACATAGTTCACTGACATTATTCTCCAGTGATCAGTCTTGAGCTCTTCGGTATAAAGTTTTCCAGTTGTCTTTCTCTCAAGAACCACGGTTGCTATCGGGGAGGTATGGCCGTGGTAGAAGAATTGAACCACTCGGGAAGGATCGCCGTCTTCTTGAACGATTGTTGTCGCTATCACTCGTTCAAAGAAGATGAATTGATCCCAGCAAGGTGGCGGTAAATTGGGAATTTCGCCCCTCTTTAGTTGATCAACAAAGCGGATAGCCACCTGGACACTGATTGTGAAATTAAAGACTGTTCCCATGGTATACTCCTTTTGTGGCTCGTCAAGAGTCGATAAGTTAAGTAAGGACGGAGTTCCTTACTGAACGTAATCTGTCACTACGGCCAATCCGCAGCAACAAAGAGGAAACTATTTTTTTTAGCATCTTCTTCGCTGCTTCGGATTAAACCTACTTTGTGCAAAGAACAATGTATAATGGTAGTATATTGTTGGTATATTTGTCAAGGGAAAATTGAAAATTTTCGGTTAAAATATGAGAAATAATAAGTAATTTTATTGTCATTCTGAGGCCGTAGGCCGAAGAATCTCCGACCTGTCTGCTGGCAGGCAGGGATTCTCCAGTCGTCCCGACGTAAAGTCGGGACTCCTTCAGAATGACAAGAAGGAGAATATGTCTGAACAATTTATCGAAATTCGCGGTGCCAGAGAACATAATTTAAAAAATATCAACTTTGATATCCCGATTGATAAGCTGACGGTGGTTACCGGTTTATCCGGTTCGGGTAAATCAACGCTGGCTTTTGATACTTTGTATGCTGAAGGCCAGCGGCGGTATGTTGAGTCATTATCCGCTTATGCCCGGCAGTTTTTGGGTTTAATGAATAAGCCTGACGTGGATAAAATCACCGGGCTTTCGCCGGCGATTTCGATTGAACAAAAATCAATTTCGAAAAACCCGCGGTCAACCGTTGGTACGATTACCGAAATTAACGATTATCTGCGGCTTTTATTCGCTCGCATCGGCATTCCACATTGCCCCAACTGCGGTGAGCGGATTATGTCGCAGTCGGTTGAATCAATGGCGGAAATTTTAATGGCGGAAAAACCCGGGACGAAAGTGGAAATTTTGGCACCAGTCATTCGGAGCAAAAAAGGGACTTATGAAAAATTGTTTCAGGATTTAAACCAACGGGGCTTTACCAAAATCAGGCTGGATGGTGAAACCAAAGACTTAGCTGACTGGGAAAGTTTTAAACTCAACAAACAGATCAAACATAACCTTGAACTAATTATTGACCGATTGGTAATTAAAAAAGGAATTCAAACCCGGATTGCCGAGGCAATTGAAACGGCTTTAGCTGAAGCCGACGGTTTAATGCTGGCTCTAATCGGCAAAAAAGAGCGCTTATTTTCTCAGCATAGCGCTTGTTTAGATTGCGGGATTTCCGTTGAAGAATTGCAGCCGCGGATGTTTTCCTTTAATTCGCCGTTTGGCGCCTGCCCGGCATGCCACGGGTTAGGCTATCTGCAGCAGGTTGATCCGGATTTGGTGGTGCCCGACATTAATTTATCCTTAGCTGACGGCGCAATCAAGCCTTGGAAAACCCACGGCGAAGGCTGGCGCAACCAGCAGCTAGACGGTTTGGCCAAGTATTTTCATTTTGATTTATGGACTCCCTGGAAGAATTTGCCAAAAAAAATTCAAGATATAATTTTATATGGCACCAAAGAGGAAATTAAATTTGCGGTCAAATCCTGGGAAGGCGGCATGAGCCATAGCTGGACCGGCGGCTTTGAAGGGATAATTCCGCAGATTGAAAGATTGTATAAACAGACGGAATCAGCCTGGCGCCGGGAAGAAATGGAAAAATATATGCGGATCGGCGATTGTCCGAAATGCCAGGGTAAAAGATTAAAGCCCGAGGTTCTAGCCGTCACGGTCGGCGGTAAAAATATCTGGCAAGTTTCGGAATTTTCGATCAGTCAGGCTTTGGATTTTTTTGTTAATCTAAAATTGAGTAAAGAAGAAACGGAAATCGCCCGGTTAATTTTGAAGGAAGTGGAAAATCGGCTTAAATTTTTGATTAATGTTGGCTTGGATTATTTGACCATTGCCCGGCCGGCTCAAAGCTTATCCGGCGGCGAAGCTCAGAGAATCAGGCTGGCGACGCAGATTGGTTCCGAATTGCGCGGGGTGCTATATATTTTAGACGAGCCGTCGATTGGCTTGCACCAGCGCGACAACGAAAGATTAATCAGCACTTTAAAGCGGCTGCGCGATTTAGGCAATACCGTGATTGTCGTTGAACATGACACGGAAACCATGCTAGCGGCTGATTATGTTTTGGATTTAGGCCCCGGCGCCGGGATTCACGGCGGCAAAGTTGTCTGCTCCGGCACGCCGGAACAAATTAAGAAATGTCCGGATTCGTTAACCGGCCAGTATTTATCCGGCAAAAAGGAAATTGCCGTTCCCGCCAAGCGCCGGAAAGCTTTTGACTATCTGGAAATTTTTGGCGCGACGGAACATAATTTAAAAAATATTGACGTTAAAATTCCGCTCAAAGTAATTACCTGCGTGACCGGCGTTTCGGGTTCGGGCAAAAGCACTTTGATTAATGATATTTTGTATAAAGCGCTTTATAAAATATTTTGGGCCAGCTCGGAAAAGCCGGGCAAGCATAAAAGTTTGAAAGGCTATGGCCGGCTTGATAAAGCGATTTTGGTTGACCAGTCGCCGATCGGCCGGACGCCTCGAAGCAACCCGGCGACTTACATCGGCGTTTTTACCCCAATTCGGGAATTATTTGCTTTGGTACCCGAAGCTAAGGCTCGGGGCTATAAAACCGGCCGGTTTTCCTTTAATGTTTCCGGCGGCCGCTGCGAAGAATGCGAGGGCGACGGCGTTAAACAAATTGAAATGCATTTTTTACCCGATGTTTACGTTGAGTGCGAAAAATGCAAAGGCCTGCGCTATAACCAGGAAACTTTGGCGATTAAATATAAAGGCAAAAATATTGCCGAAGTTTTAAAAATGACCGTGGAAGAGGCTCTGGAATTTTTCAAAAATATTCCGGCCATTAATCATAAACTGCAGACGCTTTATGATGTCGGTTTAGGTTATATTACCTTGGGCCAGCCAGCCACGACGCTTTCGGGCGGGGAAGCCCAGCGGATTAAATTAACCTCGGAATTATCGCGCCGGGGCGGCAATGCCTTGTATATTCTAGACGAGCCGACCACTGGTTTGCATTTTGACGATGTTAATAAATTATTAAGCGTTTTAAACCGTTTGGTAGATAAAGGCAATTCGGTTTTGGTAATTGAACACAATTTGGACGTGATTAAGTCGGCTGACTGGATTATTGATTTGGGACCGGAAGGCGGCGATAAGGGTGGCCGGATTGTCGCCGAAGGGACGCCGGAAAAAATCGCCAAATGCGCCAAGTGGAGTTATACGGGGAAATATTTGAAAGCGGTGCTGAAGTAGGAGGTTGGGACTGGGTATAAGGCAATAACCCCCTCTAACTCCCCCTTATTTTAAGGGGGAGAAAGCCGTGGTAACATATTTTTATGAATCAATTAGCGGAAAAAATCGCTCAAGCGCCGAAAACTCCGGGTTGTTATTTATTTAAAAATCAGGCCGGTAGTATTATTTATGTCGGCAAAGCTAAAGACTTAAAAAAGCGGGTTAGTTGGTATTTCCAAAAAGAAAATCAGGACAGTAAGACTAAAAACTTAATCAGGGAAATCGCCGATGTTAATTTTTTTATTACCGATAATGAAGTTGAAGCCCTGCTTTTAGAATCGGAATTAATTAAAAAAAATCAGCCGAAGTATAATATCCAGCTGAAATCGGGAATCCGTTATGCTTACATCCGAGTAACTAACGATAAATTTTCCAAATTAGAAAGCACTCGGCAAATTAAAAAGGGTGATCAGATTTTTGGCCCCTATACTTCCGGCGAAGCCAGGCAGCGAGTCATCCGGCTGGCTAATAGTATTTTTAAATTACGAATCTGCAAAAAATTACCCAAGCGCGCCTGTCTGCTTTGGCACATTAATCTATGTTCGGCGCCCTGCATCGGCAAAATCAGCGAGGCTGATTATCGGAAAAATATCGGCCAGGCAGTCATGCTTTTAAAAGGCCAGACTAAGGAATTGATTAAGAAGCTAACTGAGGAGATGCAGGTTTTTTCGACCAAGCTTAATTATGAGTTAGCTAAGTTGCGCCGGGATCAGATTTTTGCCCTGCAAAATATTTCCGAGCGGCAGAAAATCCAGCTGATTAAAAAGTATAACCAGGATGTAATTAACTATCTGCCAACCCCGAACAAATTAATTGTCCAGCTGTTTAATATCAATAAAGGCATCGTCTCGGGCCGGCGCGAATTCAAAGTTGCTACAATGTTCAACCGGCCGGCGGCTGAAAATATTTCGGAATTCATCCGGCAGTATTATTACACCGAAGATATTCCGGCCGAAATTATCATTCCCGAAAAACTTTCCGGCCAGGCTTTGCTGGAAAAATATTTGTCTGAAATAAGCAAAAACAAAATTACCATCACCATCCCGCAAAAAGGCGACAAGCTTAAATTGCTGGAGCTAGTCAAAAAAAATATTGCCGTCGGCTTGAAAACCGGCGAAAGCGGTTTATTGGAATTGCAAAATAAGCTCAGCCTGCCGACGCTGCCCAGGACAATTGAATGTTTTGATGTTTCTAATTTAGGCTCGACGGACGTGGTCGGTTCGATGGTGCAGTTTTTCGACGGTTTGCCAAATAAAGACAATTACCGCCGGTTTAAAATTAAAACTTTCTCCGGCCAGTCTGATTTCGAGGCGATGAAAGAAATTATTTACCGGCGTTACTATCGGATTACCAAAGAAAAATCAGTTCTGCCGGATTTGATTATGGTTGATGGCGGCCGGCCGCAGCTTTCCGCGGCTTTGGTTTCTTTACGCGAGCTGGGTTTGCAGATTCCCGTCATCGGTTTGGCTAAAAAAGAAGAGGAAATTTATACGATGAATAACCAGTATCCGCTCCGCTGGCCGAAAAATTCCGCCAGCTTGAAACTCTTGCAGCGGATTCGGGATCAGGCTCATCGTTTTGCGATTGGCTATCAGCGGCTGTTGCGCCAAAAACGAAATTTTCATTAGCCGGATATTATCACTTCTCAGTTTTGTCATCCCGCACCGGGTCTGTACCGGCATATCTGATGCGGGATCCAGTAGCTTACTAATACTTCTGGATTCCCACTGGAGTTTATCCCGTGCTCCGGTACGGGGGCGAGGATAACAAAGTAAAAAAAGAGCCAAATTTCTCAAGCCTGCTTCACAGCGGTTTTTGAAATTTGGCCGAGCGCCATTAATTTGAGGCCAAGGCACACCAAAGCCTCCGCCGATCCCTGAGCCGTACCTTGAGGCACAAATCTCAGTTACTCACTCCAACGAGTGATAAAATTGCCCCTAGCTTGGGGTCTTGTGGAATGTCTGCTCATTTAGGATTGAACGTTTGAGCAGGCTTTTTATTAGCCTAGCTTTATCTCTTCAACCGGCCGGCCGCCAAGCAGACAAAACTGCCGACTCCGGAAAAGATATTTTAGCCTAGATTAAATTTTGATTTTCGTCAAGGCCGAAGCTGTTGACTATTTTTACAAAAAATGTTTAAGATAAGGTAATTTCAGCGATCAGCTGAGAAGTACTATTCACAAGTTAATTGGTTTTTTGGCAGAACAGAATCGAGGATAAATTCGGAAAAGGAGGTTAGTTGTATGGCTGAAAAGAAGGCAATTCATGGTAGTGTGGTCATTGCTTTTGACCTCGGTACCGGCGGTAAGAAGATGGGCGGTTTAACCGGTTTGGTTATCCGCTGCCGGGACGGTAAAGTCCTTGGCGAAGCCACGGCCGGTTATGACATGGTTGAAGGTCTGCCCGGTGACCATAAAGAGCAACGGCCATCCGATTGGGTCAATGCGTTCAGGACGGTAATGAATAGTTTGCATCAGCAGTTTGAGCTGGGTCGCAACGTTGTCTGTATCGGTTTAGCCGGTCAGATGCACGGTGAAGTCGGTACCGACGAAGCCGGCCAGGTTTGGCCAACGGCTCGGTTATGGTGCGATGACCGCAATGCCGAGGAAGGTCAGGAATTGACCAAGCTATTCGGTACGAAAGTGCCGGCGCGCATGACAGTGGCTCGTTGGCTCTGGACCTGCCGCTATCAACCGGAGAAGGCCAAAGCCTGCACGGCCTTGACTACGCCCATTGGCTGGTTGTTTCGTCAGTTGACTGGCCAGCGGTGTTTGGGTATCGGTGAGGCCTCTGGGATGTTCCCGGTTGATCCTCGAACCGGCCAGTATCAGCCGGAACTGGTGGCGAAGTTCAATACTCTGACGGCCGATTGCGGCGTCAAACCCATCGAAGAACTGTTGCCTCGGATCTGCTGTGGTGGTAGCTATTGTGGTGGCGAGCTTAACAAGTCCGGTGCGAGATTGACTGGTCTGCCGATCGGCACGCCCGTCGCACCGGCCGAAGGTGATCAGCCAGCGGCTTTAGCTGGCTCATTTATCGGCGAGCCGGGTTCACTCGCATACTCATTCGGCACTTCCACCTGCGGCAACTTGCTGTCAGCTACGCCGTTTGTCGGCGTCTATCAGCCGATTGATTATTTCCTTGACCCAATCGGCCAGTATGTCCGGATGATCTGGACCAGGAGTGGGACGACCTTCGTCAACCTGATAATGGAATTGTTTCGCCAAGCTCGGGGTGACGAAAAAATCGGTGATACCTTCGCGGCCTTAATGCCGTTAGCAGCCAAAGCCAGAAAAGATGCCGGTGGGCTGCTGGGTCTGCCCTTTATGGGAATTGAGCCGGGTATAGGCTTGACGGTAAACGGTGTTCCGGCGTTGCTGGGAATGACCGGCGACAACTTCACCGTCGGCAATCTGATTCATCTGTGTTTTACTCTGTCTGTGTTCGGTCTGAAAAATGGCCTCGACGTTTTGGGTCAGCAAGGGATCAGGCCGAGTCAGATTGTGGTTACCGGTGGAGCGACTAAAGACGAGGCCTATATTGCCAAGTTGATTGCCGGCGTGACCGCCACCCCAGTCTGCGTGCGCCGGGCGGCCAACGAGGGTACGGCCTATGGCGCCGGACTATTGGCGATTTTTGCCTGGCAGCGTCAGGCCAATCCGGATTTGACCTATGCGGAGTTTCTCCAAAAGATGCTTGGTCAAGAAACCGGCAAAGAATACCGGCCCGATCCGGCTGAGGTTGAAATATATGAGGCGATGTACCGCCGTTATTCAGCCTTGATGCCGACCGAGCAGGCGTTGCTTGTCAGCGGCGCGTTCGGCGACTAACAACGTCGAGTACTAGGGGGAGGACTAAGTTTCGCGGAGTTATTGCGCCAAAGCGTGGTAACTCCTTTTTTCTTATCGGAGAAAATTAATTTTTTTGATTAAAAACGAATTGGCTTTTTTGAGCAGCCAGCCTAGGGCGACAAAGAGGCCAAGATATAAAACCGTCGCCAAAGCGGCCGGCAGGAATTTGTAAAATAAGTCGTAGCGGTACATGATCGGCCAATGAAGCAGATAAATTTCGTAAGAGTAAAGGCCGAACAAATTTAAAATTTTGAATTCCAGTTTTTTGATGATAAAAATCAAAACCAAGCCTAAAACCATAATTAAACTGGTAGCCTGAACCGCCAAGGTATTCTCGCCGACGCCGGAATGAATTCCTAAATAAGCGGTTAGAGCGATTAAGCCCGCTAAGGCTGCCCAGCGCGCTAAAGTTTTGAGGCGTTTGAATTGAGATAATATTTTTTCCAGTTCGGTCGGAAAAAATTTTTTAAAGAAAGAAATTTTAGCAAAGCCGGCCGCGAATAATACTCCCAGCGGAAATGCCAGATAATGAAGCTGGTATAAATGGTAAACGTCGATGTCAACCGGCAGGTTGATTTTTAAAACTAAAAAACTGGCCGCTAGCAAAAGCAGGGCGGAGATTATCGGCCGCTGCCGCGAAAAAAGCCAGGGGAAAATCAAATAATAAAAAAGAATCAGGGTAAAGTACCAAAGCGGCGAATCTAAGTTGCCATAAATATCGGCCTGCGGGAAAAAACCCAGATAGCTGCCGGCTATTTCAGCGGCCGGATAAATTTTTTTCAGGACTAAAAAATCCAAGGCAAAAAAAGCCGTAACTGCCAGCCAAAGCGGGATAAAAAGTTTAGCCAGCCGCTGGCGGTAAAACTTGATCACACTTAACTCTTTTTTGGCGGCTGACCTGGCGAGGCCGTAGCCGGATAAAAAAAGGAAAATATCGACTCCTACTCCGGAGATGGTTGAAAGCGGGTATAAAAATCGGGTGTCGCTTGATAAAAAATAACCCAGGTGGCCGAAGACCACGGCTAAAATCGCCAAACCTTTCAGCTGGTTGGTAGTGGAAACCGGAAAAATATCAGTTTTATTATTAATTTTAACAAAAATAAAAATCGCCGAAAAAAATATCAGGCTAAAAATTATGGTCTGTTCAATTGGAAAAGCAATCTGAATTGGCATAAATTATTGCCGACCAAAGCTGGTAGCCGTAAGCGGACGGATGAAAAAGATCCGGCGAATAAAATTTTTGGTCGTTTTGCAGCTGATTTTTAGTCGGCTGGTATAGATCAATATAGCAGAGGGATTTTTCACTTGATAATTTTTTGATGATTTCATTGAAATGCTTGGTTTTTTGGTTAAAATAAAAATTCCAAGGCGGTAAAATTAAATTAGCCGCGCCAAGATAGGGAACATTGATAATAATAATTTTGGCTTTCGTTTCGCTAGCCAATCGGTTGATAATTTTTTGCAGATTAGTTTCAAAAGATTTTGCCGAGACTAAGCCATGAATATCATTAATGCCGATGAATAACGTAATATAATCCGGAGCCAAAGCGATTGCCTGGTTGATTTGATAATTAATGACATCTTCGGTCTTGGCGCCGGGCATGCCCAAATTAGCCAAGCTAACGTCGTTTTTTTTCGCTAACTGCGCGGCGATTAAATATGGCAGGGTTTCTTGGAAATCACCAGTCCCGACGCCGGCCGTTAAGCTGTCGCCCAAGGCGGCATATTTTATTGATTTTAGATCAGGATTTTGGCTTGGACTTTTTACCAGGTAAGTCGGCGACATAGCGGGGCTGGTTAAATTAATAATTTTAAGGCGGTCATAGATATAAGCGTAAGATCGGTTTAAGTATAAAAAAATCGCCGCGGCGGCAACAATGGCAATTAAAATAGAATACTTTATTTTCATAAGATTTTAGGCATTGCTTATAACTAAATTTTAGCAAAAAAAATCAGTTAATTCAACCTGACGGCAATATTGAAGAAAACGATAATTTGTGTTATTTTTAAAATATGTCAACCCTATTTATAGTGGCTACGCCAATCGGCAATTTGGAAGATATTACCTATCGGGCAGTGCGAATTTTAAAGTCAGTCGATTTAATCGCCTGCGAAGATACGCGCCTGACCAAGCGGCTTTTGGATCATTATGAAATCAAAACGCCGACGGTCAGCTATCATCAGCACAGCCACGTCGGCAAAATTGATTTTTTAATCAGCCAGCTAAAGGCCGGAAAAAGTTTAGCCTTAGTCTCGGATGCCGGCACGCCGGGGATTTCCGATCCGGGCGGCCTGTTGGTCAAAGCGGCAGTCAGTGAGGGGATTAAAATCGAATCAGTTCCCGGACCCAGTGCCGTGGCTGCGGCCTTGTCAATTTCCGGTTTGCCTTCGGATCGATTTTTGTTTTTAGGATTTTTGCCGCACAAAAAAGGCCGGGAGACAATCATTAAAGAAATTATCGCCGCCGAGCAGACGATTGTTTTTTACGAATCAGTCCACCGGATTTTGAAGACGCTGGAACAACTGGCTAAGTTTGGTTTAAAAAAAGAAATCGTAGTTTGTCGGGAATTGACTAAGAAATTTGAAACCGTTTACCGCGGCTGCGTTGAGGAAGTTTTAGAAAAGTTGCAGCAAGATGAAGTCAAAGGCGAATTTGTAGTAATAGTTACAGCCAGATAAGTTTTCAGCAAGATAAGCAAGATAAGTAGCAAATTTACTTATCTCGCTGTTTACTTATCTCGCTTATCTTGTTTGTTAAATATGGGAAAAAATCAGAGAAAATTCTACATCACCACGGCTATACCGTATGTTAATGCCCCCGCCCCAAGCCCGAATTTTTTTATTCAATTTTTCAAAACATTTTTCTCGGAAACGCCTCCCACCTGCCACCCGCCCTTTTCGCCTTGCGAAGCAAGGCGGGCAGGTCGGCTTACTGAATTTTAGCAATTAGTTTTTAACAAGAGGCTTGAGGCGGGGCGAGATGAGGATATTTATAACTATGAATAAAAGCCAGAGAAAATTCTATATTACAACGGCCATACCGTATGTTAATGCCAGTCCGCACATTGGCTTTGCTTTGGAATTGCTGCAAACTGACGCTTTGGCTCGTTACCGCCGCCAAAAAGGTGATGACGTTTTCTTTTTGACCGGGGCGGATGAAAACAGTTTGAAAAATGTCCAGGCGGCGGAAAAAGAAGGTTTAAGTACCAAAGATTTGGTGGAAAAGAACACGGCCAAATTTATTGACCTGACGAAAGCGCTTAATATTTCTAATTCTGATTTTATCCGGACGACTTCAAAAAAACATTTTTCCGGCTGCCAAAAACTTTGGCGCGCTTGTAAAAAATCGGATATTTATAAAAAGAAATACAGGGGTCTTTATTGCGTCGGCTGCGAACAATTTTATACGGAAAAAGAATTAGTCGACGGCTGTTGTCCCGAACATCATACCAAGCCGGAAGTCATTGAAGAAGAAAATTATTTTTTTAAACTTTCTAATTATCAAAAGCAGCTGGAAAAATTAATCGCTAGCGACGAATATAGAATTATTCCCGAGACCAGAAAAAATGAAGTTTTAAGTTTTATCAAAATGGGATTGGAAGATTTTTCCATTTCCCGCTCGCAAAAGCGGGCGAAAAACTGGGGCGTGCCTGTCCCCGGCGACGAATCGCAGGTGATGTACGTTTGGTATGACGCTTTGAGTAATTACATTACCGCTTTGGACTATGATAAAAACGGCAGTAAATTCAAAAAGTATTGGCCTGCTGATTTTCACGTGGTCGGCAAGGGGATTATCCGGTTTCACGCGGTTTACTGGCCGGCGATGCTGCTGTCGGCCGGACTGAAATTGCCCAAAGGTTTATTTGTCCATGGTTATATCAATATTGCCGGCGAAAAAATGTCCAAATCTTTAGGCAATGTTGTTGATCCGTTTGCTTTGATTGAAAAATACGGCCTTGAACCGGTGCGCTATTATCTTTTGCGCCATATTAATCCTTTCAATGACAGTGATTTTTCGACTGAACAATTTGAGCACGCCTATACCGCCGATTTAGCCAATGGATTAGGTAATTTAGTTAGTCGTGTCGCTGGTTTAGTTGAACAGAATTCGGTTAAGATTAAGCAAGATAAGCAAGATAAGCAAGATAAGGTTTTTGCCAAATTAGTTGAGGGATTTTTGTTTGATCAGGCGTTAAAATATATCTGGGATAAAATTTCTAAACTTGACGGCCTGATTGCCGAAACTAAACCCTGGGAATTGGCCAAGCAGGGTAAAACCAAAGAATTGAATAAAATTTTAAACGAAGCCGCCAATGGTATTATTGAAATCAGCGAATTATTAATCCCATTTTTACCCGAGACTGCCGAAAAAATCCAAAAAATCTTTCAGGCTGAAAATATTAAAAAAGGCGAACCGCTCTTTCCGAGGCTAAACTAGCCAAGATAAAGCCGAGATAAAGTGAGTAAGCCAAGATAAAGAATTCTTTATCTTGACTTCATCTGGACTTACCCACTTTATCTTGACCGAAAAACTATGTTTCTCACTATTCTCGATCTCATTTTAATTCTGGCTCTTTTTTTATTTATCGCTTTTGGTTTTACGCTGGGGTTAGTCCAGACGATTGGAGCTTTAGTCGGCGTCGTTTTAGGCGCTTGGTTAGCGGGTATGTGGTACGCACCTTTCAGCTCGTGGCTAGAACCGTTTTTATTGGGTCATCCGGCCGCGGCCAAAATTATTGCTTTCATTTTAGTTTTTACGATTATCAACCGGCTAGTCGGCTTGATTTTTTGGATTATCAATAAAGTTTTCAACCTGATTTCTATTATCCCGTTTACCAAAAGTCTGAATCGGATTTTAGGCGCGATTTTTGGCTTGTTGGAAGGCACTTTAGTTTTAGGCTTGATTTTATATTTTGTTTCCCGGTTTATCACTTCCGACTGGTTTATGGCCGCCATTACCAGCTCCAAAGTCGCGATGCTGTTAGTTCAGATTGCGGGAATTTTAACGCCGCTTTTGCCGGAGCTTTTGCGCCAGCTTAAATCAGCCATATAGCAGGAGGCGATGAGTTGACTTTTATCTTCCAAGATGGTAGTATAAGTATATGAAATTCGCCAAAGAAAAATTTTATTCTGATAAATGCCAATCGGCGGTTTTTTCCGGTAAACTTAATAGGGAGGAGTTGGAAAAAAGGGTTGTTATGGGTGCTAATTTGGTGATTAAGAAGTATAAAAAAGCGTTAATCAAATTAGGAGATACCTAAATGAGTATTTTGTATTATCTTGATATTGGTTTAATGGAAAAAATGTGTCACCCCTTAGCGGTGACTTTTTTAGATAAAACTAATGAACCGATTCCGCTTTTTTCCACTTGCCAAAGATCTGCCTTAGATGCTTGTCTTAATCTGCCGAAGGCAACTTTCGATGGCAAGGAATTATATCCGGATTTAGTTTCTAAAGCTATTATATTATATTATTCCTTAATCAAGAACCACCCTTTTATTAATGGCAATAAAAGGATTGCGACGACTTCGCTTATTGTTTTTTTTATAAATAATTATTGGCTTGATGTTGGCCAAAGTTTTTTATATGATCTGGCGTTAGAGGTAGCTCAATCAAAAAGAGAGGAGATGGGTAAGACTAAAGAGATAATTAAACAAAAAATAGAACAGCATATTGCTCCCCTGAAGAGTAGCGAGAAAAGCTGTGTTAGTGTAGGATTCTTTTTTCATCTAGAAAATTTAAAACATAATTTAAAAAAGTTATTGGGAGAATAACTATGCTAGTTGACAGTCACGCTCACGTTAATTTTGAAGATTTCAAAAGCGACTGGCAGGAAGTTATTGCTAACTGCCTGAAAGAAAATGTCTGGCTCAATAACGTCGGAGCTCAATACCAGACGAGCCGACGGGCGGTTGAAATTGCCGGGCAATATGACCAAGGAGTTTATGCTTCAGTCGGACTGCATCCCATTCATGTTGTCGGCAGCGATTATCACCCCGAAGATTTCGAGGTTTCGGCCTACGAAGCTTTAATCAAGTCATCAGATAAAGTCGTCGCAATCGGCGAAACTGGAATTGATTTTTACCATGACGCCAGTAACTTTGCCAATCAAAAGCAAGTGTTAATTGGCCAGCTTAATTTGGCCAAGTCATTTGATTTGCCGGTGATTTTGCATGCCAGAAACAGCCAGGACGGCAAAAAAAATGCTTACGAAGAAATTATAAAAGTGATCAGAGAACAGAGATCAGAAAACCCGCCTCCGTCAACCTGCCTACCGGCAAGGCAGGGGCTTCGGCGGGCAGGCAGAGATCAGAAAACCCGCCTCCGTCAACCTGCCTACCGGCAAGGCAGGGGCTTCGGCGGGCAGGCAGAGATCAGAGGTGTCATCCATTGTTTCGGTGGAACGGTCAAAGAAGCCCTAGCTTTTTTAGAGTTGGGCTTTTTCATTGGCTTCACCGGCATCATTACTTTTGATAAAACCGGTCAGCTTGCCGAAGTGATAAAAAGTCTGCCGCTGGACGCGATTTTAGTCGAAACCGATTGCCCGTATCTGGCACCAATGCCGCACCGCGGTGAGCGGAATTTGCCGCCATACGTTAAGCTGGTCGCTCAAAAAATTGCTGAAATTAGGCAAATTGATTATAGTGAAATTGAAAAACAAACAGTCGAAAATACAACTAAATTATTTAACCTGAAGTAGCTCTATGCCTCGTCTAAGCGACGATTGCCCCTGCGGCTCAGGCAAATCATACGGCGAATGCTGCGGCGCGGCCGAACCCTGCGATTGCGGTTCGGGCTTACCGGCCGGTGAGTGCTGTTACTGAAGTTAAGTAAAAATAAAATTAAATTAAGCGCCAAGTTGCTTTTAGGGCTGGCGGGATAATCTTTTTTAGTTTTGTCTTGAAGCTTAGCCTGGGGATCAAAACGGCTTACGTCGCCATTAATGGCGAAGAAGGTTTTCTGGATTCCGTATCGCCTGTCATTGATAGACCAGTGCGGAATGACAAATTAAAGGGTTTTTTCTGCGACGGCATCTGCGACGGCAGTCTTGACTTTTAACTCAAAAATTACTAAGATAAGCCCAGTTTTGGAGGGGTGTTCCTTCCCATTTTAAGAGTGTTTCACTTTTGGAAAGGAGTTGATCTACCGTGGATGAACTAACACAAGTAGAACAAGAAATTCTTGACGACATGCTACGTCGTCGGGCCGACTTGGGTGGTTGTGTACGAGGCATATTGGCCCTTCATGAAGTGCTTGTCGGGACGTATGACAAAGGCGGGAAGCTGCTGGTTTGCGGCAATGGCGGCAGCCATGCGGACGCTACCCATATCGTCGGCGAGCTCTGCAAAAGCTTTGAACGCCGGCGGCCGATTGATCCTCGGATGGCAGATCGCCTCAAATCGCTGCCATTTGGTGCGGAGTTAGCGCAGCATCTGGAAGTCGGGTTGCCGGCCATTGCGCTGGGTCTTTGCGGGCCATTGACAACCGCGATTGGAAACGACAATTCGTTGCGAGACATTGCGTTCGCGCAAGAAACCCTTGCCTTAGCCAAGCCGGGTGATGTCCTAATCGCCATTTCGACGTCAGGGAATGCCAGTGATTGTATTATGGCGATGTCGGTTATGGAAGCGCTGGGAGGCTTTGCCGTCGCCTTGACCGGACCAGTCGGTGGCGAAATGGCGGAGCAGGCTAATATTGTCATAAGAGCTCCGGGCGACTCCACTAAGGTTATCCAGGAGGCGCACATAGTGATTTACCACACGATTTGTGCCTTGATCGAGGCGCACTATTTCCCGGAACGGCGGTAAGTAAACAGTTTTGAACGTTGGAGGGGTGTTCCTTCCTGATTTTGTTGCAGGGTGCCTGAGAGATCGGGCGTAGAAAAGAAGGAGAACAGGATATGAGAAAACCGAGAGCTTGCATTTGGGGACATGGGGATACCCGAAAGATCCCAGAGTCCTGGGTAACACCGCATCATCTCGCTGGTTTGGCCAAGACCGCGGCGCAGTTTGAAGCCGCCGGTTACGAGCCATACATCTTGCACCGTCCTTTGGTGCAATCAATGAGAGATGCAACTCTCATCATGGAGCCGGTTTTGCAGGCACAGAAAGGCGACGTTTTGGTTTGTTTATCTACTGGTTGGGGTCTGCCGGGCATTGCCGATGCTGCGCTTAAGCGCGTCCGGCACCTAATCTGGGGTGGTACACTTGGCGTCCATCTGCACAGCAATTTGTTGCCGGAGTATCCCGGCTTCGTCCTGGCGTCAGCCCAAGCCCATGTCTGCAGTTCCATGGGTTACCCGTTCACTCGTGATATCGTCTTGGACTGGAATGACCTAAGGCACGTTGAGCGGCTGATTGAGCTGCGGGAAAAAGGTACCATCAGTCGTGATCTCCGGAAGGATTATGGCGATGGTCCGACCGGTATGGTCACTACGACTTCGGCTGATATCGAAGCGGCCAAAGAAGTTCTGCGGCTGATAGACGGCAACATCTACGGTAGCATCGGCGGGCGCAGTATGCTGATGGATCAAGCTGGTGAAGACCGGTTGCTAATGGCGCAACTCGGCATCTGCTTACAGGACATCGGTGCCTATGAGATGAGAGCTGAAACCGACGCGATTGCATTGCATCGCGCCCAAGCCACCATGCAGTTCTGTGTTGACAGCGGCCTAAAGATTAACGTGCCGGAATCAGTTTTCGTCAGGCAAATGCAACTGCTACTGGCGATGCACAACCTGATTGCCGAATACTCGCTGGATTTCCTCGGTTATCAAGGTCAGTTCGATATGACCAAGTACGAAACAGCCGAAGACATGGCGTTGGCATTGCTCAATTCGCGCTGCCGGCCGGAGTCAAACGGCAAAGCCATCGTCGGCGCCACGGAGCGCGACTTCTACGCCGCCATAACGATGCGCCTGCTGCAGCTCTGTGTTCAGGTTCGTTATCAGATTGATGGCGACTCCGTCGGTTTCCATGATCTGAGACACATCGTCGAGCTGACGATCAGGTCATCGGATATGTCAGAATCGACCAAACGCTGGTTTATCGTGTTGCTGAACAGCGGCGCGCTGAACTTGCGGGATCTGACGGGTCGTGACGACACCATGAAGGGCGTCCGGGCAACTTCGCAAAATCCGGGCTACTTCCCCCACGGTGGTGCGGCCTCGGAAGGCGAGATGGTTCACCTCGGCCGGATCAAAAGGTACCCGGCGCATGAAGGTCCGAGAATGGGCACCTGGGCCAGACTGATTCCCGTCGGCGAATGCGGCATGGTCAAAAACTACAAGCTAGTGGCGGGCAATTTCGACATTATGTCTGTAACTGCTAACCAGCGGTTGAGAGAACCAACCCTGAAGGCGCTTGATCAGAATTGGCCGCTGGGTTTGGCCGCGACCAATTGTCCGTGGGAGCTCGTTTACGGCGTCGACTGCAACCATCTGCAGAGTGTACCTTATGACGTTATGTCGTTACTGGCGGCAATCGCCGGTATTCATGGCTGGGATTTCGTCCCGATCGGTGTTGGCCTCGCCAATGCCATCCCTCAAGATGCACGCATCGTGATCTAATCGCGATCCAAGCTTGCTGATATTTCAACCGCTTGTCAAATTCAAAAACTGAGTTTGGCCGGCGGTTTTTTCTTTGCCCCGCCCTAATTCAAATTGTTCATTATTTTTTTAAAATTAAATAAGCCGACTTGTCCGCCAACGGCTCGAGTCATTAGGTAATGGTAGGCGGGCGGTTTCGCGCGGCACTAAAAAATGAAATTAGGTTCCCCTGGTCGCGGAATTTAGGGCGGGGTTTACTCCTTTAGTTTGAAGTAATTCTGTGTTAAAATGCTGTTATGGAAATTAGTTTAAAAAGTCTAAACCCGGAACAGGAAAAAGCGGTGGTTCATGATGGCGGCCCGCTTTTAATCGTGGCCGGCGCCGGCACCGGCAAAACCACGGTCATTGCCCAAAAAATCGGCTGGCTAATCGAGCAAAACAAAGCCAAGGGCAATGAAATTTTAGCCCTGACTTTTACCGATAAAGCCGCCGGAGAAATGGAAGAGCGGGTTGACAAGGTCTTGCCTTACGGCTATTTGGATTTATGGGTGATGACTTTTCATGCCTTTGCCGAAAAGATTTTAAAAGAAAACGCTTTGGAAATCGGCATTCCCAATGATTTCAAACTGCTCAACCAAACCAGCCAGTGGCTAATGATCCGGCAAAATTTGGAAAAATTTAATTTGGATTTTTATCGGCCGATGGGCAATCCGACTAAGTTTATCCACGCTTTGATTAAACTTTTTTCCCGAGCCAAAGACGAAGTCATCACGCCTCAGGATTATTTAAATTACGCCAAAGATTTGGAGCTGAATTCCGATTCGGCTGATTTTATCAAAGATTATTTGGATCCCGAAGAAATCAAAACCCTGTCTAAAAAAGAAAAAAAGGAATTGGTCTCCCAGGAAATCAAAAAAACCAAGGAAGTGGCCGAAGCGTTTCATACTTACCAGCAGCTGCTTTTGGCAAATAACACTTTGGATTTCGGCGACTTAATTAATTATTGCCTGAAGCTTTTCAAAGAGCGGCCGGCAATTTTGGCCAAATACCGCAAGCAATTCAAATATATTTTGGTTGATGAGTTTCAGGATACTAACTATGCCCAGTATGAATTAGTCAAGCTTTTGGCCGCGCCGCAAAATAATATCACCGTGGTCGGCGACGACGACCAATGTCTGCCAGCCGAAGCTTTAATTCAAACTAAACAAGGTGAAAAAAGGATTAAAGACATTAAAACCGGCGAATTAGTAAAAACCGCGGTTGGCCGAGGCTATTACGGTTATGCGCCG